>Ga0209711_10002597_pt1 | contig 15964 bp, 13 predicted proteins | sample ArcticOcean_MG_C_7_FD_187441 | JGI IMG/M metagenome (GOLD analysis project Ga0209711, IMG submission 187441) | Marine microbial communities from western Arctic Ocean - ArcticOcean_MG_CB11_88 (SPAdes) (version 2) | ecosystem: Environmental > Aquatic > Marine > Oceanic | place: Arctic Ocean... | reverse complement strand
ATGTTGCGGCCAATGGAGATTACAACCCCGTGTCACCCAGCTTTAAAAACAACGGCAAAAGTGAACTCGCGCTGGGCGGCGATGCCCCGGTGGGCGAGCTTGCCCTACTGAACATCGGCGCCAGCGCGCAGTTATTTCTATCCGCGATGATTTTTGACGACGTCTTTACGCGCCATCCCGATCTGCGCGTGATGAGCATGGAGCATGCCGCTTACTGGTTACCCTCCTGGCTGCACCAACTGGACTTCACAGCAAACTTACTGAAGCGCAGCCGTAAATTCGCGGAGGCGCCCTCGGTAACCGCAAAACGTCATATTAAGGTCTCGCCTTTCGCAGGCGAACCGGTCGGTTGGATTATCGATAATGTCGGACCCGACATGCTGGTATTCGCGTCCGACTACCCGCACCCAGAAGGCACGAACGACCCCATCGGAAAGTTTGAGCGCACCATGACCGACTGTGATGCCGAAACAATGGATAAGTTTTACTTCGGTAATATGCTGGACTTGATGGGCTTGTCTTAGCCCAATTGGGGTAAGGCTTACGGGCTAGCTGCCCCAACCGCGCAAGCCGTGCTGTTCAGAGATTGAAGTATCAAGGTTAAGTCGCGAGTTCAGCGAGATCTTTGAATTGCGCCAAGGCCTCGGGATTGGCCAGCGCATCGGTATTGGTCACGGCCTCGCCATGCACGACGTTGCGCACGGCCAGCTCCACAATCTTGCCGCTAATCGTTCTTGGAACATCCGTCACCGCAATGATTTTTGCCGGCACATGCCGCGGCGTGGTCTCGCGCCGGATCGTGCTGCGAATCCGCGCTTGCAGCGCCTCATCGAGCGCCAAGCCTGACCGCAACACCACAAATAGTACGACCCTGACATCACCCTCCCAATTTTGACCGATACAAATGCTGTCGAGGACCTCACTTAACTTTTCCACCTGGCGATAAATCTCCGCCGTACCAATGCGAACGCCGCCGGGATTTAACACCGCATCCGATCGGCCGTGAATGATCATCCCCTCGTTCGCGGTGATCTCACCATAATCGCCCTGCGCCCAGATGCCAGGATAGGTTTCAAAATAGGCGGCTCGATATTTTTTATGATCTGGATCACCCCAGAAGTAAATGGGCGCATTCGGAAACGGCTTGATACAGACAAGCTCGCCTTTTTGCTGCCGAACCGCGCGGCCCTGGTCATCCCAGATTTCAACCGCCATACCGAGCCCGCGACATTGAATCTCGCCCTCCCATACCGGTAACCAGGGATTGCCCAAGACAAAGCAGGCAATAATATCCGTGCCACCAGAAATCGATGCCAAGCAGAGATCCGCTTTAATATCGCGATACACATACCGAAAGCTTTCTTGTGAGAGCGGCGAGCCTGTGGACAGCAGGGTGCGCAATTGAGACAAATCATGCGTCTTGTTCGGGTTAACGCCTGCTTTTTCTAACGCACTGATGTATTTTGCGCTGGTGCCAAAGATGCTGACCTGCTCGGCCTCAACCAGATCGATCAGGGACTTGGCCTCTGGGTAAAACGGCGAGCCGTCATACAGCACTAAGGTGGCGCCTGAGGCCAAGCCGCTGACCAACCAGTTCCACATCATCCAGCCGCAGGTTGTGAAATAAAACAGCCGGTCAGAGGGCTTTAGATCGACATGCAGCTGGTGCTCTTTCAAATGCTGAATGAGCGTGCCGCCAGCGCTGTGGACAATGCACTTGGGCGCGCCGGTGGTCCCGGAGGAATACATAATATACAGCGGATGATTGAACGGCAGCGGTTCAAAGGCGAGCGCCGCGCCGCGCTCGGCAGACAAAAATTCCTCCCAGGTAATCGCTCGGGCAATCTTGTCGAGCGATGGCGCGGCGTCAACGACGGGCACCACCACCAGCTGCGCAATGCTCCCAATTTTGCTACAAATGGCGTCAAGACGCGGTAGTGCATCAATGGTTTTACCGTTATAAAAATAGCCATCACAACCAAACAATACCTTGGGTTCAATCTGACCAAAGCGGTCCATCACACCATTAATTCCAAAATCCGGTGAACACGAAGACCAAATGGCACCGATGCTGGCGGTTGCCAACATCGCGACAATCGTCTCGGGAATATTCGGCATGAAGCCTGCGACCCGATCGCCACTGACAACACCCAGTTGGCGCAAACCAGCCGCGCATTCCGAGACCTGATCAAAGAGTTCGTTATAAGTGACCGTTTTCCGCGCGCCATTTTCTAGCCGAGCAATGAGCGCTGGCTTGTCACTGCGATGGCGCAAAAGATTTTCAGAAAAATTCAGGCGCGCGCCCTCGAACCACCGTGCGCCCGGAAACTGTTCTTCATCACTCAGCACCGCATCCCACTGGCGCGATGAACGAATCTCTGTGAATCGCCAGACCTGAGCCCAAAAAATGTCAGGCGCCTCACAAGACCAAGCATGCAGGGATTCATAGTCGTCGAAGCGTTTGCCGACGTCGCGCTCAAGGCTTTCAGCAAAGCGTTTGAGGTTGCTGGCTTTGATTCGCTCAAGGCTCGGCTGCCAGAGGGGTTGCGCACGGTTGTCGTTCATACTGCAGCCCTATTCCGGAACAAGATGGTTGACCTTGATTGCCAGCGCGATGACCTCATGCGATTTAGTTCCGCTGGCGCACTAATGAACCCTATTCGCGCCCAACGCTTCATTGGTTCTGTTTGCGCTTTCCCAGCCGTACGCGACGAAAGCATCATCGGCAAAGACCCCAACCTCGCGCAAAGGTCGCCGATGAGCCTATTTATTTTTGCTGTTTAAGGCTGGATACATCGGAGTCCAATCCTGCAACCATTTTGGCTCTGACAGCAGCTGGACTCTATCATCGATTTCGTAGGTCACAGGATAGGTTCCAGTAGATTTTAATGCGCCAGATTGAATGGCACTTAAAGTCTCTCGCAATCGCGTAACCGTTTCCAAGTTCAGTTCCGGAACGCCTATGGCGGCATCTCTATGCGCGCCAAATACCCGCAAGCTATCGCCACTCACCGATTCGATTGTTTGCGCGCCCTGTAAATAGTCACCCATATTGCTATTCGGTAAAAACCCATACAATTGTCCAGGATATAAAAAATCTCCTGAAAACAGGTAGCCCGCATCCTGATCAAAAAGCGAAATCGAGTCTTCGGTGTGCCCAGGGGTATAGAGCACTAATAACGGCCTGTTACCTAAATCAATCGTCTCATTTGGGACGAGCCATTCACTGATCAAAATCTCGGGTAAGGCATACCCCTCGACCTCACCAAGGTGCTCAAACCGCGTTAACGGTAATGTGTTATTCGTTGCCCGCCGCCTTAAATGCGGTAACTCGACCAATGCTGTTTTTTCGAAGACAATCTCGTTGCCAATGTGATCATAATGTAAGTGCGACGGAATAAAGGTCACCGGAAGATCCGTCAGGCTTTCCACAACGGCGCGAATGTCTCGCTGCCCGGTCCCGGCATCGAAAATAATCGCGCGGGTTTCGCCCAGTATCAGATAGTTAAAATTAAATTGATAATACCGAGGCTCGCCAATGGCAAAGGTTCGTTCATCTATTTTCTGAACTGTGTAGTAATCATCGAACCAGGTAACGGCTTCACCTTCATCTTTCGGCGGCAACAACTCGGGCAGTTCATTCGACGTCATTGCGTAAATAAACAGGTTTGTCCGCTGGTCAATAATAATGGCGCCCAAAACCAATAAGGCAGCAATGATTGAAATAATGACTTTCACTTTCTTCACCCCCGAATCTTTGTAAATCCTCTTAGAGGTGGCCCTTCATAGCCCCTTGCCGACCCATCATATGAAATCACCGCCCAAGACCGCTGGGGCCTCACAGAACGTTGTCAGGATATAGTGCTGGTGTTCTTCAACCGTCTTACTCAGAACCTTTGCAATCTCTGGTATTTTTGAGTTGTTCTCAAAGAACCTTAACATGCCTTTATTTTGTTGCGTTCTTGGCATGATTTCGGGCGGCGCCGCAACCACGCTCATGCTCATGGTGGCCCAATATAAGTCAGCGGCCGACAAGACGTCGCCCACCAAAAACCGTGAACCGCGCTGCTCTTGTGCTTTTAGACGATCATCAATCAGGGCAAGGATCTCAGCGATCTTATCCGGCGCCCTTAAACTCGCCGCCTCGCTGTAGCCATATTTTCGACCCAGTGGCCCATCCTTTAAGATCCTCATATTCCAAACAAGGCCATCCTCAGCCAAGATCACCGCGCAGAGCCCGAACATCTCGAGGCGATGCTCAAAATTTTCAGGGATCAACCTGGGGCTGTCCACCGCCCCAATTTGCTCGGCTAATGCGAGTTGTTCTGTCCAAACATTTCTGGGCCGCTCCTCGTCATGAAGCATTGTGGGCAAACTCTTCTGACTCGTTAAATCAAATAGCCGAGCCTGCCGATCCTCGCCCGTTTCCGGATCAACCCCCATAAGCGGGTGCCTGACTCGAATAATCGGGATTTTTTTTACGTAACAAATATTCTTTAAAGCCTCAGCGTACAAAGCTTGCACGCCCGGAACGAACGTAATCCGAGTGCCGCGCGTCATCCCAGCGGCCTGCTCTAGGGTGACGAACGCTGGGCCTTGTTGGGTTTCTGCTTTGATGTTAATCGCCTCCTCAGGAGCCCGGTTACTTTAAGGACTTCTATTTTGAATATCACGATGACGCAACCCTTGCGGGCGGCTTAATGGCCACTCACCCTAGTCGAGGCTCGGTGGAACCTTTTGTACTGCACTGCTCGGAAGGTTTATCGAGTACCCGTTCATACTGAATTATCTTCAAAGGTCGCAACATACAATGCTTCTACTTTTTCTCGAGCCCATTCCGTTTTGCGTAGAAACTTTAGTGACGACTTAATTGATGGATCGCTTTTAAAACAATTGATATTGATCCTCTCGGCCAACCCATCCCAGCCATAATGCTCGTGTAGGTCGGTCAGCACTTCCGTCAACTTCACGCCATGCAGCGGATTGCTAGGTTGTTCATTGCTCATATTTTTAAGATCTCAATAATCTTCTGAAAAACCCACGCCGAATCATTTTCGCATGACCTACCTGAGACTTCTTATTGTCTCAGAAAAGCAACTCAGGGTCATGAAACACGGGCTTAGCCTAAAGCGGCAAAGTAAGCCCCCTGAAGTGTCCCTAGTTTCTTAGCCGCCTGCTTTGTTCATTTTCTTCTGTTTAATTTCAGAGGCAACCGGCGACAGCTTGCCATTGTCTGCGAGCTTGCCTTTTGGGTTCTAGAAAATCTCGATGTAATCGAACCCGTCCTGCCTTGCAGCGCCCAGTGTGGGGTCGATCAGTCGCCTGCTTCGTTCCCGTTTAAAAAGGTGAAAGACGCTTTCTGCCACCGCATTGTCATGGCAAGTCCCACGCCTGCTCAGGCTTGCATCCAGATTGTGTTTGCCCAAAACGACCGCCACGCCGTGCTGGCAAACTGAGCGCCTTAGCCTGCATGGATCATCACCTTGGTCTTTGGCTTGCGCCGCCATACAGCGCTCAGCAATGCGTGCAAAGCGCGGACCGTTGTCATTCGAGGTTGGGTCACTTCGCCCACGACAGGTCTTGAGAACAGATCCATCACAACCGATCGGTATGACGAGGCCTCATGCGTTTTGATATCGGTGAGGCCTGGCGCCCAAAGTCGATCAGCCGCATCGACTTCGAACTGTTGATCTAACGTGTAAAGTCTGCACTTTCAACATAAGACGTTGAGCGATACATCGAGTTTTTCGAACCCTTATTCGACGACTTGATTGAAATGGACTCTGAGCCTCGACGCCATAGACGGCACTAAGGCTTCGGGTATCTCATGACCCACGCCTTGCATAATCATTTTGGCGGCATTCGGAATGTTCTCTGCCAAGGATAGGCCATGATCAATGGGGATGAGCGGATCTTCGGTTCCGTGAACGATTAGCGTCGGCTTTTGAATTTCAGGTAAGCGATCAAATCGATTAGGGCTCGCGCCGACCGCTGCTATTTGCGCATTAGACGTATTGACCCCATGTTGGATCCTTTTTTTTGCCTCCTTCCTGAAGCGTCTTTTATCAAATGCAAAGCGCGATCCCGTTAAGGCCTCCTCTATCACCACGAGGGCATCTTCCTCTTGTTCTAACAAGTTAAGCACCATCGATTCCTTCATGGCATCTATAAACTTTTGATGCGGTCCAGACAGGCCAGGCGTATCAAACCCCGGTGTTGACATGATTGCGGTTAAGGTCAAAACCCTTTCTGGGTAATTTAATGTCATCACTTGGGCGATCATCCCGCCCATCGACGCGCCCACGATGTGCGCCTTTTCGACTTCAAGGTGATCAAGCAATGAGAGCCCGTCTAATGCCATATCATTTAGGTTATATTCGGCAGGCGCTGGGTTCGCCATGTTAAACCGGCCGGCCTCATCAAAGATAAACGTAAAGATACCGTCAACAAAGGCTTCTATTAGGAAGGACGGAAACACTTTAACAAAACTTATCAGTGCGGGTTCATCCGTCACCCAAGAGCTTTTACCGATGTCACGGTTATCATAGACGATGACATAAAAACCTTCTTCTACGATGCTCTGAACAAATTGCTCTGACCAAACCTTGCTGTTGGAATTCAAGCCCATGATGAGCAGCACAGCGGGGTGACTTGGGTCACCATGATCCTGCCACCATAGGTTGATGCCATTGAGTTCTGATATCTGACCATCTTGATCAGCAGATAGATTGAAAGCGCTAAGCAGGACCGCTAAAAACAATATTTTTTTCATTTTTTGCTTCTTCTCTACCCAGCCTAATGTATTTCCTCGGAAACACGCGTTGCTTCGTGTCCTTGTTCCGCTGCATTGAAGATTGCGCGGGCTGCCATTATTGATTTGAAGCGGATCTTGCGACTGGACTATTCCCACTCAACAGAAGTTTTAGAAAAACCATTTAAGAACAATGGCTTACAAAATGAATTCTGTAGTTTGTAACTACTTTGTTACTCTTGCCTATTTTTCTTACTTTCATAACTTCTAAAAACCCTTTTAATATCACAACTTTAGAAGATGCTTAGTTACAAACATTGTAACCTTAATACTTAACAGCGCACCCACCCTCTTCAACTAAGTAACCTTGCTAACCAATCAAATGTTAAAACTGTTGTGAAAACCTTTAATCCTACTAACCCTAAAAATAGAAATATAAAAATAACTTTCACTTTTCTGTTTTTAATATTTTTCCAAAGTAATAATTTAGCTTTAACTTCATTTTTTACTTCATCTATAGCTTCTTTCATAAAACCCTCTTTTATTGACTACTAATGAATCGCAATAGTTGAGTTAGTTTGTAACTGCTACATAGGAATGGAGCCTACAGAGGATTTTGTAACGAGTTTGTAACTGTTTTTAGAGTACTAAACCCTTTAAGAATGGGGGTTTGCGAGGAACACGCTCATTCCCACTCAATCGTTGCCGGGGGCTTACTTGAAATGTCATAGGTGACCCTGGAGATCCCGCTGATCTCATTAATGATCCGGCCCGAGACCCGCTCCAAGAACTCATAGGGCAAGCGTGCGGAGCGCGCCGTCATAAAATCGATCGTCTCGACCGCGCGCAATGCAATCACATACTCATACCGGCGGGCATCACCTACCACCCCCACCGATTTCACCGGCAAAAACACCGCAAAAGCCTGACTCACTTGGTTATAAAGGTCAGCATTCCTGAGCTCTTCAATATAAATGGCATCGGCGCGGCGTAAGAGGTCTGCATAGGCCTCAGTCACCTCCCCGAGTATTCGAACGCCCAAACCCGGACCGGGGAACGGGTGCCGAAAGACCATTTCTTTGGATAACCCGACAGCGATTCCGATTTTTCGGACTTCGTCCTTGAAGAGCTCCCGGAGCGGCTCTACCAGCTCCAGTTTCATATCGTCCGGAAGGCCCCCTACATTATGGTGAGACTTGATAACGTGCGCCTTACCATCTTTGGTCCCGGCTGATTCGATCACATCTGGATAGATGGTGCCTTGGGCCAAAAAGTCAGCATCTTGGATTTTTGCAGCTTCCTCATCGAACACTTCAATAAAAGTATTGCCAATGACTTTCCGTTTTGCTTCTGGGTCTGTGACGCCTTTCAGCTTTGACAGAAAACGTTCAGCCGCATCGACTCGGACGACCTTGATCGGCAGCTCATTTTTCGCAGCCAAATCCATCATGGCCATCACCTGATCCCCCTCTTCTAAACGCAGCAAACCGTTATCGACGAACACACAGGTCAGTTGCTCCCCAATAGCGCGGGCCAACAAAGCCGCAACAACAGAGGAATCAACACCACCGGACAAGCCTAAGATCACGTTGCGCGCGCCCACTTGCCGGCGAACATTGGTGATGATGTCTTCAACGATATTGGCCGGGGTCCAGCTGCCACGGCAGTTGCAACTGGCTTTCAGAAAACGGTCTAAAATTTCACCGCCCTGGGGCGTGTGCTGCACCTCAGGATGAAATTGCAGCCCATAAAGCTGACGGGACTCATCGCTCATCGCGGCGACCGGGCAGGTTCCGGTCTTAGCAAGCACTGCGAACCCCGCGGGAACTTCAACCACCTGATCGCCATGACTCATCCAAACATCAAGCTCGCGTGCGCTGTCTTCAAGGCCGCTAAAAATCAAAGATTCTTGCAGTAACGTAACCCGCGCATGACCAAACTCATGCTTTTCAGCCGCCTCAACCCGGCCACCCAACTGCTGCGCCATGGTTTGCATGCCATAACAAATCCCAAGAACCGGCAATCCTAGCTCGAAAATAAAACTCGGCGCCGCCAAAGTATCCTGCGCCGTAACCGACTCCGGGCCACCCGAAAGAATGACGCCCCGCGGCGATAATGCCTTGACGCTGTCTTCGGTGATCGAAATCGGGTGGATCTCACAATAAACCCCTAACTCCCGAACCCGCCTTGCAATGAGCTGTGTGTATTGCGAGCCAAAATCTAGGATGAGTATTTTGTCGTCATGGATGTCTGCTGTCGGGGAAGTCATGAAGTCTCTTCATAAAAAGCGTTCAGTATAGAGCGCCTGAAACCCGGCGCAAAAGATTTTCGAATTTGCGGCCCCGAAACACCTCGATAACGACCGTTTAGGCCTGACGAGTTCGACGCGCCGAGATCAACACAACACTCACGGCCCGGCCTCCCACGCTTTTCGCGCCAAAGGCCATAAAATCGTCTTGATTTTGCGCTTGTCATCAAAATCACTCAGAATCTACCTTTCGGCTTCAAGGCGCCTCATGACCACCGCAATTCAGCTACCCACGGATCAAAAGTTTGGTGGTTTTGTCGCCGGCATTTTTGGCCTCCTCGCGGCCTACGGATTTTGGACGGGCGAGTCTTTTCTAGGCTTCTCGGCGGGCTTGTTAGCCACTCTCTTTATCGCCATCAGCATCGTCGCGCCGCGCACATTACGCTCTTTAAACCGGCTCTGGATGCAGTTCGGCCAGCTCCTTGGACGGCTGATCAGTCCAATCGTTTTGGGCGCCATCTTCTTTGTGATCTTCACACCGGTCGGGCTGATCATGCGACTGGTGGGACGAGACGAACTCAAGCTCAAGCGCCGAGCCACCAAGACGCATTGGCAGGCAATAACGCCCAGCGAGCAATCTGAAGCATCCTTTAAAAATCAATTTTGAGGTAACGAATCGGCATGGCATTTTTAAAAGAGCTTTTGGCCTTCCTACGAGCGCGAAAAAAGTTATGGCTGGCGCCAATTATCCTCATCATGGTCGCGCTCGGCGGCTTGATGATCCTTGCTGAAGGCTCTGTTCTTGCGCCCTTTATCTATACGCTCTTTTAATGACGCTGACATAACCCATGTATATCTTAGGCCTCTCCGCGTTTTATCACGATAGCGCCGCCTGCTTGCTTCAAGATGGCCGGATTATTGCCGCCGCCCAAGAAGAACGCTTCACGCGCAAGAAACACGATGCCAGTTTTCCGGATCAAGCCATTGCTTATTGTCTTGAGGAAGCCGGCATCATCCCCGAGCAAATCGATCAAGTCGTTTTTTACGAGAAACCCTTCTTGAAATTCGAGCGCCTACTGGAAACGTACTTGGCCTTTGCCCCCCGCGGCTTTCGCAGCTTCGCCTTGTCGATGCCGACCTGGATCAAAGACAAGCTTTTTCAAAAATCGGTCCTCACAAAGGCGCTCTCAAACGCGCTCGGCAAGACCATCGATTGGCAATCTCGGCTCTTATTTTCACAACACCACCTGTCCCATGCCGCCAGCGCCTTTTACCCCTCGCCCTTCGAACGCGCGGCGGTCCTCACCCTCGATGGAGTCGGCGAGTGGACGACAAGCTCGCTTGCGGTTGGCCAAGGCAGGCGTCTAAAGATCCTCAAAGAAATTCACTTCCCGCACTCTCTCGGCTTACTGTACTCGGCGTTTACCTACTACACCGGTTTTAAGGTCAATTCGGGGGAGTATAAAGTCATGGGGCTTGCGCCCTATGGCAAGCCCCGCTATGCCGATTTGATTACGGAGCACCTGGTCGATGTTGCTGACGACGGCAGCTTTCAACTCGACATGCGCTACTTTGACTACGCCACCGGTCTCACCATGACCACCAAACATTTTCATCAATTGTTTGGTGGCCCGCCGAGACCCCCTGAAGCTGAGATCAGCCAACGAGAAATGGACCTTGCTGCCTCTGTTCAAAAGGTTACCGAGGATATTGTGCTGAAACTGGCTCGAAGTATCAGAAGCCAAACGGGTGAAAAAAATCTTTGCCTGGCAGGCGGCGTCGCCCTGAACTGCGTCGCCAATGGCCTTCTGGCCCGAGAGAACCTATTCGATAACATTTGGGTTCAACCCGCAGCAGGCGATGCCGGTGGCGCACTCGGCGCCGCGCTTGCGGTATGGCACCTACACCTTGATGGGCAAAGACCCAAACTCGCGCTAAGTGACCGAATGCAGGGCAGCTATTTGGGACCGGCTTTCTCGGACGAAGACGCGAGTACAGCCCTTAACACCTGCGGCGGGATCTTCACGCGCTATTCAGAGTCAGAGCTCCTTACCCACGTCACCACAGCGCTCAGTGCCGGCAAAGCGATCGGCTGGATGCAAGGCAGAATGGAGTTTGGACCTCGGGCCTTAGGCGCCCGTAGCATCCTGGCAGACCCGCGATCCGCCTTGATGCAGTCGCAGCTCAACCTAAAAGTTAAATATCGCGAAAGCTTTCGGCCGTTTGCGCCGGCGGTGCTGAGCGAGCACGCCAATGAGTGGTTCGACCACGCAACAGACAGTCCTTATATGCTTTTTGTCGCCCCGATCCGAGAAAACAAGCGGCATCCCATCAGCGCGCTTGATGCCGCGCAGATGGGTCTCGACCAGCTCAAAGTGCCCCGCTCGGTCATCCCAGCCGTGACCCACGTGGACTATACGGCTCGACTGCAGACCGTTCATGAGGAGACCAACCCCAAGTTTCACGCGCTGTTATCACGGTTTTATGACAAGACAGGCTGCCCGGTGCTGGTAAACACCTCATTCAACGTCCGAGGCGAACCCATCGTCTGCACACCCGAGCAGGCCTTTAAATGTTTCATGGGCACCGAACTCGACGTCCTCGTCATCGGTAACCTGCTCCTCTTGAAAGAAGACCAAGACCCCACCCTTCGAGAAACCTATCAGGATCACTACGAACTGGATTAGACCGCAAGGACCGTTCCGTCTTGATGTCACCGATCAATCAACGCGACTTATAATTTTTATCCGCCAACGCTAGGCCGAGTTGAATGACCGGCTGAAAGAACGCATTTACAGGACATCCTTTCAAGGCCGTCATGTCCCTTAGATCATTAAACGGGTTAACATAGATCTATGCCCCAACGCGCTCGCAAACTCCAGCGCGCGCTTAGGAATTAACGACATGGCCTTGTTTAAAAATCTGCTGTTTTACCTCATCGCGCTGATTGGCGTGCCGGCTGCTTTTTTCATCATCGTTGAGCAGGGCCTCAAATTTGCTGGCATCGGCGCGCCCCAGGACTTCTTTAAAATTCTGAATATCAATGGGCAGGACTACTATCAGGATAACCCCGCCTTCATCCATCAATTTTATCCTGCCTCGCTTGGCATCACGCCCATCGAAAACACCTTCTCAGCGTTACCGGATGACCAAACCATTCGAGTCTTCATTTTGGGTGGGTCGGCGGCGCGGGGCTTTCCAAACCTGAACCATGGCTTCAGCCGACACTTGGAAATCCTACTTGAGCAAGCGCTGCCGGCGAAGAACATCGACGTCATTAATACGGCAATGACCTCCGTGAATTCCCATGTGATTTATGACGTTGCGAAATCGATCCCAGCGGGGCCCTCAACGTTCGCCATTATCTTGGTAGGCAACAATGAAGTGGTAGGCCCTTACGGCCCCGGCACGTTTAATCAAAGCTTTTTATCGAATCTGTCGGTCATTCGCCTGATCCAGGCCATCAAGCGCACAAGGGTCTGGCAGGCGGCAACCGTGCTTGCGGGCAACTTGAACCCAAAAAATGAAAAAGAAACTCTGCGGTGGCGCGGCATGCAAATGTTCACCGACAACAATGTCGCGTTTGACGACCCTCGCCTTGAAACGGTTTATGAGCACTATGAAAACAACCTGAGCGATACGGTATCACGGCTTCAAGACAAGGGTATTCATGTTCTGCTGTCCAGCGTGCCCGTTAATCTTCGCGATTCAGCACCATTTTCCTCGCAACACCCACCGGGATTGTCTGATGATGCACTGAACACATTGAACCGCCAGCGCCAATACAGCGCCGCACGTTTCAAGGACCAACGCTGGCAGGACGCGGTTACCGCCCTCAACGCGGCAAAGGCCATTGACCCGAATTATGCCGATACCCATTACCGACTCGGCATTGCCTTTGAGCAACTGGGTCAAACCAACCAATCCGCGGGACACTTTCAGCAAGCGCTCGACTTAGACACCTTGCGGTTTCGCGCGGACACCCAGATTAACGAACGCGTTCGGCAGGTCGCTGAGCGCTTCAACGATACCGCCTTCAGCTTTGTCGACAGTGAAACGGCTTTCAAACGGGTAAGCCAACCCAAGCCGCCTGGCTGGAATCTACTACTAGAGCATGTGCATTACAGCTTTTCCGGTAATTACCTGCTGGCGACCGGGTTTGCAGGCGCCATTCTTGATACCTTGGACGCTTCAATCGATGGCGCTTTACTGCCGGCTCAAGAAGTGGCGCGCCGGATCGGCTACCCAAACTTTACGACCATTGATGCCATGGGACGTTTACTGGATATGGTGCAGACACCCCCTTTTACGGGGCAAAGTAATTATGCAGCCTTGGTTGATTTTATTAATGGAACGGGCGCCGCCCTCGCCCAACAAGTCGGCTCAACCCAAGATGTGATTCAACGGCGACAGGATTTGGTTGCGGCAGGCGAGGCGGATTGGCAAATCCACTATGAGCTCGCTGAACTGTTCCGACATGAACAAGATCCGAAATCTGCCCTGCACCACTTCCGACAAGTGATCCAAGAATATTCCCACCACGGCAGCAGCCACCTCAAAATAGCCGAATTACACCAGGCGTTCGGACGATTTAAAGCGGCCATCCCGCATTTAGAGCAGGCCCTGAACTACACGCGGGATGATCAAACGCTGCAGGCCCAAACCCTCGGCGCTCTGGCATCGGCGCATCTGAAAGCAGGTGACCCGGCCAAAGCCAAACAACGCCTATTGGAGCTCATTGCGGCGCACTCAGATCAGATTGAGCTCACCCTCAAAGCCTATGGCACACTCGTTAAACGCGCCGTTGAGGAAGGCACCAAAAGCGAGGTCAATCAGCACCTTCGGGATCTTGAGGATTATGCGCAAGCGCTTGTTCGCAGCAATCAGCTCGAGCAATATCCCTTACTACCTCGACGAATGGCCCAAATTTTAAGCCTTGCGGGCCGGCACGCGGAGGCCAGGCGATGGGCGCAATTACAACCAAAGCCAGCCGAATCATAATCGTCACGACGCATGCGACTGCTTTATTGCCGCATCCACCCGCCATTCTAAAACACTTATACTCAACACAGTATTTGCTCACCGAATGGCCCTGCCGCTATCATGATCCCCAATAGGACGACCTCGCCAACCAGCACTGAGACGCGCATGCCCCGAACAACCGGATTGATATGGAACGAGCGCTTTATGTGGCACGACAACGGTTCGGCCTTGGGCCAAATACCCGCTGGGGGCGATTTTCAACCGGGCGTGCACCTTGAGAATTCTGAAACCAAGCGACGCCTCAAAAACCTACTCGATGCCTATGACATTACGCCCAAGCTCGCGCGCCTGGCGCACACCGCAGCAACGCGTCAAACCCTCGAGCGCTTTCACACACCGAACTATATCGACTTAGTTGAACGCACGAGTCAAACCCTGGGCGGATCCGTTGGTCAATCCACGATCGCGGGACCAGGATCCTATGATATCGCGCGACTCGCCGTCGGCGGCACCACCGCGGCAGTGCGCGACGTGATGTCCGGCAAGGTCTCCAACGCCTACGCGCTCACGCGCCCACCCGGCCATCATGCCGAACGCGATCGGGGTCGCGGCTTTTGTATCTTTAACAACATTGGCCTCGCCATTTTAGAGGCCCGCGCGCAAGGCTGGGTCGAGCGGGTCGCCGTCGTAGACTGGGATGTGCACCACGGCAACGGCACCCAGCAGGCCTTTTATGATGACCCCAATGTGCTAACGCTTTCGATTCATCAAGAAATGCTTTATCCAGTCAACCTTGGCAAGCTCGAAGAAACTGGAGACGGTGCTGGCGAAGGCTTTAACCTCAATATCCCGTTACCTGCCGGATGTGGGGGCGGCGCCTATTTAAAAACAATCGATGAGGTTGTAACCCCGGCCCTTACGGCCTTCAAACCGGATCTCATCATCATTGCCTGCGGTTTCGATGCTGCTTATTTTGACCCCTTGAGCCACATGTTGCTGGTGGCCAACCATTACCGCGTGATGACCGAAAAGATGATGACCCTGGCAGACGCACTGTGCGGTGGCCGACTCATTGCCAACCACGAGGGCGGCTATTCCGACTTTTACGTACCCCTCTGCGGGATGGCCGTAATCGAAACCTTAAGCGGCTTAACGTCCGGCGTTGTCGACCCTTACGCGGGAACCGAATTCGTTGCCAATCAAGACCTCATGCCCCATCAAACTGCCCGCATTGACGAGGCGATCCAAGGCCCGCTTGCTAAATTCTTGCGCCGAGTCACGACATGATTCGGAAACTGCCTGAATCAGACGGCTCGAACGCTGAAATCTTTTCGGTCAGCGATTTAAACAAAGCCGCTAAATCTTTATTAGAAGGCCACTTTCCAATGGTCTTTGTCGAAGGTGAAATCTCCAATTTCAGTGTGCCGGCTTCCGGTCACTGGTACCTCACGCTCAAAGATGAGGGCGGCCAGTTGCGTACGGCAATGTTTCGCAATCGAAACCAGCGGGTACGATTCAAGCCCAGAAATGGTCTAAAAGTGCTGATTCGCGGCAAGATCAGCCTGTATGAGGCCCGGGGCGAGTATCAGTTTATTGCAGAACACATGGAAGAAGCCGGTGAAGGCGAGCTGCGACGCGCCTTCGAGCAACTCAAACAACGCTTGCAAGCCGATGGCCTCTTTGATGAAGCGCGTAAGCGCGCCTTACCCGGGCTTCCCAAACACCTTGCGATTATTACGTCGCCAACGGGCGCGGCCATTCGGGATGTGTTGAGCGTTCTAAAACGTCGATTCCCAGCGCTCAATTGCACGATTATTCCCAGTCAAGTTCAGGGCGAAGAGGCCACTGCGCAGGTCGTTGCCGCCTTGGCTCTGGCCAATGCTTTTGACAACCCTGATTTTGATGCCATCTTGCTCACCCGAGGGGGTGGCTCGCTCGAGGACCTTTGGACCTTTAATACCGAACCCGTTGCCCTCGCCATT
>Ga0209711_10002586_pt1 | contig 15993 bp, 13 predicted proteins | sample ArcticOcean_MG_C_7_FD_187441 | JGI IMG/M metagenome (GOLD analysis project Ga0209711, IMG submission 187441) | Marine microbial communities from western Arctic Ocean - ArcticOcean_MG_CB11_88 (SPAdes) (version 2) | ecosystem: Environmental > Aquatic > Marine > Oceanic | place: Arctic Ocean... | reverse complement strand
TAAATTTGACAAATTATTTCTTGCAGGTGAACGTGCAGATCCAGATACTATAAAATGGTTTGAAAAATTATCTAACTCACCTGTTATTGATCACTGGTGGCAAACAGAAACAAGTTGGGCAATAACATCAGATTGTACAGGAATAGAATCTTTCCCTGTTAAATATGGCTCAGCATTTAAACCTGTTCCAGGTTATGACTTAAAAGTTTTAAACTCTGAGGGTAAAGAAGTTGGACCCGGTAAAATGGGAGACATTGTAGTAAAGCTTCCTTTACCTCCAGGAACATTCCCCACTCTATGGGGAGCAGACAAGCGTTATAAAGAAAATTATATGTCAACTTACCCTGGGTATTATTTAACTTACGATGCAGGTCATATAGATGAAGATGGATATGTATGGATTATGTCTCGTACGGACGATATTATAAATGTTGCTGGGCACAGGTTGTCTACTGGCGCCATTGAAGAAGTTCTCGCCGAGCATCAAGATGTTGCTGAATGTGCTGTGCTTGGGATTGCTGATAAATTAAAAGGGCAAATTCCAATGGGCTTACTTGCGTTAAAAACTGGAGTTACTAAAGATAAAAAAAAAATAATTACGGAATGTATTAAAATGGTAAGAGATAAAGTGGGACCAGTAGCTGCTTTCAAAATAGCAGTAGTGGTTAAAAGATTACCTAAAACTAGATCTGGAAAGATTTTAAGAGGGACGGTAAGAAAAATTGCTGATAATGAACCTTATAAAATACCAGCAACAATAGATGATCCGGCTATTTTAGATGAAATTAAACAAGACCTTATAGAAAATAATATTTTAAAAAATTAAAAATTATTTATTTCTTTTTTTTCTTTTTTTTCTTTTTTTTCTTTTTCTTTATAAATTTACCAACAGTCTCTGTAGATTTGACGTTAGTTAAACTTGCATAAAAGATAAGAACAAAAAATCCAACTACAGTCCAACCTAAGAAGAGATTTAAGAAAAATACAGACATTGAATTATTCACTCCTCTTACAGTAGCAATGATAAAAGGTATAAAATATAAAACAATTAATATAATAAAAGATAATATTTCAAATATATTCATAAATTTAATTTATAATTGATTATTATTTTATTTCAACAACTTAAGTTATGATTTAAAAACCATAGGCTGTCCTTGGGCTTTTGAAATAATTTTACCCTCTGACATTACTAAATTACCGTTTACGATTGTGCCAATAGGAAAACCTTTAACCTTATAATTATTAAAAGGTGTCCATCCACATTTACTTACAATCATTTCATTTTTTATTACTTGTTCTTTATTCATATCAACAATTGTTAAATCAGCGTCAAATCCTTCTTTAATATAACCTTTGTCTTTGATTCCAAAAATTCTACATGGGTTCTCACACATAAGTTTAATTAATTGTTCTAAAGATAATTTACCATTGTTTACATGATCTAACATCACTGGAAAAATTGTTTGAACTCCTGGCATACCTGACGGTGAATTTGGATATTCTTTATCTTTATTTTCTTTTGAATGAGGTGCGTGGTCTGAACCTATTACATCAACAACATTATTTTTAATTGCAGTCCAAAGCCTGTCATAATGTTCTTTAGTACGTATTGGTGGATTCATCTGAGCATATGTTCCTAATTTATCATAGCAGTCAGGAGCATAAAGAGTAAGATGCTGAGGAGTTGTTTCAAAAGTGACGTTTTTTTTGTGCATTGCTAGAAAGTCAACTTCTTCTTTGGTTGTTACATGTAATACATGAATTTTTTTATTATACCGCTCTGCAATCTTAACGACTCTTCGAGTTGATGACATTGCGCATTCGGCATTTCTCCATTCTGGATGAGAATGAACATCACCTTTTTTGATAAATTTCTTTCTTAACTTTAATATTTCTTCATCTTCTGAATGAATTGAAACAACGCGATCGCTATTAGAAATTACTTTTTCTATATCTTCCTCTTTATCAACTAATAGCTTTCCTGTTGAAGATCCTGCAAACAATTTTACACCACAACACCCCTCTACATCTTTAAGTTTAGATAATTGATCTATATTTTCAGGTGTAGCTCCAAAATAAAAAGCGTAATTGCTGTGCATTCTATCTTTTGCTAATTGAAGTTTTTTATCAAACTCTATTAAATTCGATGTTGGAGGATTAGTATTAGGCATTTCAAATAACGAAGTTACCCCTCCTAATACCGCAGCCCTGCTTCCACTTTCTAAGTCCTCAACATCAGTTGAGCCCGGTTCTCTAAAATGAGTTTGAGTATCTATTATACCTGGAAGAACTACTTTATCTGTAGCGTCAAATACTTTTGAGCTATTTAATTCTATTTGTCCAATTTTTTTAATTTTATTGCCAGATAAAGCTACATCTACTTTAGCTAATTTGCCATCAATGTAGCAAGATCCGTTTTTAATGATGAGACTATAATTATCAGACATAATTTAATAAATATATTATACAATACAAATTTGCAAATATGGAAAAAGATCAAATAATTATATTAGAAGATAGAGGTTTAATCTCTGTAAGTGGTGAGGATGCTAAAGATTTTCTACAAAATATAATTACGAATAATATAGAAAAAGTTAATCAAACTAGCTCTATATTTTCAGCTTTGTTCTCACCTCAAGGTAAGTACTTACATGAGTTTTTCCTAATAAAATCAAATGACGGTTTTTTTGTAGATTGTGATGGTCAGTCTGCAAAGGATCTAGTTAATCAACTATCTAAATATAAACTTAGATCCAGAGTTGAAATTAAAGATTTTTCCTCTGAATATGCTGTGGGAATAATAAGTTTAGATAAATTTCAAGAAATCCAGTCTAATACAAGCGAAAGCACTGAGACTATATTATATAGAGATTGCCCAGTATTTATTGACCCAAGATCTAATAAATTGGGTGCAAGAATTTTATCTACACTTGAAAAACTTCATTTAACAATAAAGAGTTTAAATTTAAAAATAATTGGTAAAAAAATTTATATAAATAAAGCTCATTTAAATGGTGTTCCTATTGAAAGAATAAATTATTTAAAAGATCAGTTGTTTGGTCTTGAAGCTAACTTTGAAGAACTCAAAGCCATAGATTTTAAAAAAGGTTGCTATGTAGGTCAGGAAAATACAGCGCGCATGAAATTAAAAAATAAGTTAAGGCGAAGATTGCTAGCGATAAAAACTGATCACTCTATTGAAATTGGAAGTGAACTTTTATTTAATAAAACTAAAATTGGAAAAATTTTAATTGGAGGGTCTTACCCGTTTGCTTTAATCAAACTTTTTGACCCTGATTTTTCTGAATTTAAAGATAAAGAAATAACAATAAACGGTAAAAAAGTTAAAATTATTAATAGTTATACATGAGGGTATTAAAGTTGATTTATAACAAGTGGTCAGTTTTCATACAAAATATGAGTTTTTTGCTTATATTGATGAATAAATAAATAATTTTAAAATATTAAAAATTTTACTTGTTTTTCTTACCAGCTTTTAATTAAATAAGAATTAATATTAATAATGAAGGGATAAAATGATTAAAACTATAATAAAAGCAGCATTTGTGCTGGTACTTTCAGTATCTTTCGCAGAAGCAGCAGACTACGGCACTCTAAAAAAAATAAAAGATAAGGGTGAAATAACTATTGGACACAGAGAGTCTTCTGTTCCTTTTGCATATTACAATAAAAGTCAGAAGCCTATTGGTTACTCAATGGACTTATGTGAAAAAATTGTACAAAGAGCTGAAAAAGAAATTGGAAAAAAACTGAAGAGAAAATACTACGCAGTTAATCCAAAAACTCGAATTCAACTTCTTGCAAATGGAACAATTGATATTGAATGTGGTTCAACTACAAACAATCTAACTAGACAAAAACAAATTGATTATGCTCACGTAACTTTTATTACGGGAACAAAATTATTAGTCAAAAAATCTAGTGGAATAAAGTCAATTGACGATATGAAGGGTAAAAAAGTTGCTCTTGCACAAGGTACTACTAATGAAAAAGCAGTTACTAAAATAAATTCTGCCAAAGGTCTTGGTATTAAAGTCACGAATGTTAAAGATCATGCGGAAGGATTTTTAGCTTTAGAAACTGGAAGAGTAGATGCTTATTCAACTGACCATATTTTACTTTTTGGTTTAATTTCAAAAGCAAAGAAGCCTGCTGACTACGCTGTAGTTGGAGACTTTTTATCATACGACCCATATGCAATTATGGTACGTAGAGATGACTCGGCTATGCGTTTAGTTGCTAACTCTGAGCTTTCTGATTTATTCAGATCAGGTGAAATTAATAAGATTTATGACAAATGGTTTATGAAAGCTCTACCAGAAGGTGGAAATGCTTTAGGAGTTCCTCAAACGGATCTTTTAAAAGCTGCATATACAATGCAATCATTACCATACTAAATATAATCTAGATTTTATGGGCGCTGAAAAGTGCCCATAATTTATAATCTTTTAACATAATAATGAAATATAATTGGAATTGGTCTGTATTAATTGAACCGCAGTATTTTGACTGGATAATTTCTGGTACTTTATGGACTATTTATCTTTCGATTGCCTCTTCAATTATCGCTTTTTTTCTAGGCTCAATAGTTGGAATATTTAGAACATTGGATAATAAATTTTTAAATTTTATTGGAACTACTTATGTAGAAATTTTTAGAAATATACCTTTGTTAGTTCAAATGTTTATTTGGTACTTTGTTTTTCCAGAAATCGTAACTGATGATTTTGGTACTTGGCTGAAACAAGATCTACCTAATCCAGAATTTTCGTCAGCTTTAATGTGTCTAGGAACCTATACGGCATCTAGAGTAGCCGAACAGGTTAGATCAGGAATTAATTCTGTATCTACCGGAGTTGGCATGGCAGGCTATGCTACTGGTCTGTCAACCTACCAACTTTATGTTTATATACTTTTGCCTATAGGGTATAGAATAATCATACCTCCTTTAACTTCTGAATTTTTAACAATTTTTAAAAACTCTTCTTTAGCACTTACAATTGGACTTTTAGAATTAACGGCTAGAAGCAATATGATTATGGATTGGACTTTTCAAGGTTTTGAAGCGTACACAGCAGCAACAGTTATTTATGTTTCTGTTACAATGATCGTTACATTAATTATGCAAAGAATTGAAAATAAAACGCAAATACCGGGATTCATAAGTAAAAAAACATGATTGAAAATTTTGATTTTGGAATTGTTATTGGATCCCTACCTTTCTTGTTAAAAGGTTTAAAGATCAGTTTCTATTTAACTTTGTTGGCTTTAATAGGGGGAATATTTTTTGGAACACTTTTGGCACTGATGAGAGTTTCAAAATTTAAAACACTGCAATATTTTTCAATGACTTATGTTAATTTTTTAAGATCATTACCTTTAATATTAGTGATCTTTTGGTTTTTCTTTTTAATTCCCGTTTTGATTGGAAGACCGATTGGAGGTTTTTATTCAGCTGTTATCGCGTTTACCATGTTTGAAGCTGCTTACTATAGTGAAATTATCAGAGCAGGATTATTAAGCGTTTCAAGTAATCAAATTTCAGCAGCTAGAGCCACGGGTTTGTCATATTCTCAATCAATGGTTCATATAATTCTACCTCAAGCTTTTAGAAATATGATGCCAATACTATTGACACAGGCAGTAATTTTATTTCAAGACACATCCCTAGTTTACGTGGTTAGCTTAAGAGATTTTATGACAGCTAGTGTTATAGTTGCTCAAAGTGAATCACGTTTGGTTGAAATGTACATATTTGCAGCTTTAGTATATTTTGTTATTTGCTTTACTTTTTCTTTTATGATTAAAAAGATTCAGAAAAGAAAGTTGATTACATGATTGAATTAAAAAATGTTAGTAAATGGTACGGTCAATTTCAAGTTCTTGATAACTGTAGTGTTAAAATAGAAAAAAAAGATGTTATGGTTATCTGCGGTCCCTCGGGCTCTGGAAAATCAACATTGATAAAATGCGTTAATGGCTTAGAGGATATTCAAAAAGGTGAAATATTTGTTGGTGAAACCAAAGTTAATGACAATAAAACAAATTTAAATGAACTAAGAGCAAAAATTGGGATGGTGTTTCAAAATTTTGAGCTTTATCCCCATATGTCTGTTTTGCAAAATATATCTTTATCGCAAGTCAAAGTTTTAAAAAGATCACAAAGCGAAGCTGATGACAGGTCTATGAAGTTGCTTGAACGAGTTGGGTTAAAGGACCAATTTAATAAATTTCCAGCGCAGATGTCAGGTGGACAACAGCAACGTGTAGCTATAGCTAGAGCTCTTGCAATGGATCCTATTGCTATGCTTTTTGATGAACCTACTTCTGCTTTAGATCCTGAAATGATTAACGAAGTTTTAGATGTTATGGTCGAGTTAGCGCAAGATGGGATGACTATGGCTGTTGTTACGCATGAAATGGGTTTTGCAAAAAAAGTTGCTGATAAAATTTTATTTATGGATGAAGGTCGAATTGAAGAAATGGCAGATAAGAAAAATTTCTTTGAAAACCCTAAGTCAGATCGAACAAAACTTTTTTTATCTAAAATTTTACCCCATTAAATATCAAAAATCTTGATTTTTGGTGCGGTCGGAGAGACTCGAACTCTCACGGGAAAACCCACACGCCCCTCAAGCGTGCCTGTCTACCAATTTCAGCACGACCGCTTATTTTATGCGACAATAAGTGAATGACAATTTAAGTGCAAGTTGATAGATTAGAATGAGTATGTCTGCACAAGAACAGTTTAATATAAAAACAGCTGAAATTTATAAAAAAATTTCTAAATACGTTCCTGAAATTGAATGGAAGGTGCACGCTCAATTAATTGAAAAAATTAATAGATTAAAAAAGGAGAAAAATGCCATTATTCTTGCTCACAACTATCAGACACCAGAGATTTATCATGGTGTAGCTGACGTTGCTGCTGACTCGTTAGCTCTTGCTGTGGAGGCTTCTAGAACTAATGCTGATATAATTGTTATGGCTGGTGTGCATTTTATGGCAGAGACTGCTAAGTTAATGAGTCCCCAGAAAAAAGTTTTAATTCCTGATATGAACGCTGGTTGTTCACTTGCAGCCTCATTAACGGGTGAAGATGTAAGATTGTTAAAAAAAAAATATCCCGGTGTTCCGGTTGTCTCTTATGTAAATACATCAGCAGATGTAAAAGCTGAAACTGACGTATGTTGTACATCTGCAAATGCAGTTAAAGTGGTAGAGTCGTTAAAAACGGACAGAGTCATATTTTTACCGGATCAACATTTGGCAAATTATGTTGCTAAACAAACAAATGTTAAAATCATTTCATGGAAAGGCTCTTGTATTGTTCATGAACAATTTTCACCAAAAGAAATTCAAGACATCAGGGAAGCAAACCCAGGCATCAAAGTTATAGGTCACCCTGAGTGTCCAAGTGATGTTTTAGATGCTTGTGATTTTGCAGGCTCAACTGGTGGTATGATAGATTATGTAAAAAAACACCAGCCAAAAAAAGTTATGCTAGTTACTGAGTGCTCAATGAGTGACAATGTTCAAGCGGACAATCCAAATGTTGAATTTATTAAGCCCTGTAACCTTTGTCCTTATATGAAAAAAATTACTTTACAAAAAATTCTTGATTGCTTGGAAAATGAAACGAATGAGATTTTTATTGAAGAAAAGATGGCAAAAGCTGCGAGACAGTCTGTGCAAAGAATGACTGAAATTGGTCGTTAGATCAGTGCAAAAGTTAAATCAAAAATATATCAATACAATTGTTAAAAAAGCTTTAGATGAAGATTTAAAACCTCATGGAGATATCACTACAAATCTAATTAGTTTTAAAGATAAGAAAATAAAAGCAAAAATAATTGCTAGACAGAATGGCGTCATATCTGGTTTAGATTTATGTAAATCAGCTTTTAAATTAATAGGCAAAGAAACTATTTTTACAAGCAAGGTAAAAGATGGATCAAAAATAAGAAAAAACAAAGTTATTGCTGAAATTAAAGCAAAAACAAAAACTATTTTGATGGCCGAAAGAACTGCTCTAAATTTTTTAAATCATGCCTCCGGTATTGCTACATTAACTAACCAACTCGCTCAAAAGGTAAATAAAAAAACTAAGATTTGCTGTACAAGAAAAACAACACCAAATCTAAGACTATTGGAAAAATATGCGGTTAAAAAAGGTGGCGGTCATAACCATAGATATAATTTAAGTGATGAAATATTAATTAAAGATAACCATATAAGCGCTGAAGATAATCTAGAAGATTTAGTAAAGAAGGCTATTAAAACTAAAAAAGTTGTAACAGTAGAGATTGAAAACCTTAAACAATTAAATAAAGTATTGGGGCTTAAATTTAAAAGAATACTCTTTGACAATATGAACACTAAACAATTAAAAAAATGTTTAAAACTTTGTAAAAATAAATATGAAACTGAATACTCCGGTAATGCCGATCTAAAGAATATTAAAAAAATATCTAATACTGGAATAAATAGAATTTCAGTGGGCATAATTACCCATAGCGCTAAATCATTCGACTCTAGTTTATTATTTTCTTAATTCTGCTTGAGCAGCAGCTAATCTTGCGATCGGAACTCTAAATGGAGAACAAGAAACATAATTCAAACCTGTTCTAGAACAGAAATCTATACTTTTAGGATCACCACCATGCTCACCGCATATACCTAATTTAAGTTTTTTATTTATTTTTCTTCCTCGCACAGAGGCCAATTCTACAAGCTCTCCTACTCCACTTTGGTCTATACTCACAAAAGGATCGACATCGAAAATTTTATTATCTATATAATCATTTAAAAACTTACCTGAGTCATCTCGGCTAATACCTAGCGTTGTTTGTGTTAAATCATTAGTTCCGAAACTAAAAAAATCTGCATATTTAGAAATTGATTTAGCTTGTAAAGCGGCCCTTGGTAGTTCAATCATTGTTCCAACTGTATAATATAATTTTTTTTTGCTTCTTTTTTCAATTTTTTTGGCTGTTCTATTTACTAATTCTCTTAATATTTTTAATTCAGTGTCAATTGAAACCAGTGGAATCATAATCTCAACAAAAGCAGATTTAATTTTTTCTTTTTTAAGCTCAACCAATGCTTCAAAAATAGCCTCACATTGCATTTCATAAATTTCAGGAAAAGAAATACCAAGCCTACAACCTCTATGCCCCAGCATAGGGTTCTCTTCGTGAAGTTCTGATATTCTATCTTTTACTTCTTTGGCTGCTAAATTTAAAGATCTTGCCACTTCTTCAATATCTTTATCAGTTTTGGGTAAAAATTCATGTAAGGGTGGGTCCAACAGTCTGACTGTTACAGGTAAACCAGACATAACATTAAATATTTTTTTGAAATCATTTTTTTGATGGGGTAATAGTTTTTCTAAAGCGTTATTTCTATCTTCTTTTGATCGAGATAAAATCATTTGTCTTACAGATAAAATTCTTTCTTCATCAAAAAACATATGCTCTGTTCGACACAAACCTATTCCTTCTGCACCAAATTCTCTAGCAGTTTTACTATCTACTTCTGTTTCGGCGTTTGTTCTCACTTTTAATTTTCTAAACTGATCTGCCCATTTCATAATAGTAGAAAAATATCCTGAGATTTCTGGTTGGACCGTTGGCACTAGACCTTTCATCACTTTACCGCTTCCGCCATCAATCGTGATAGTAGCCCCTTCTTTTATAATCTCATCTCCTGCTTTAAATTGCTTAGTCTCATAATCAATTGTAATTTCACTTGAACCTGAAACACAAGGTCTTCCCATACCTCTAGCAACTACTGCAGCGTGACTAGTCATACCCCCTCTTGCTGTTAAAATTCCTTTTGCCGCATGCATTCCGTGAATATCTTCTGGTGAAGTTTCTAATCGAACTAATATCGTATCTTGCATCATTCCATTCAACCTTTCAGCCTCGTCTGCTGAAAAAACAACTTTACCACTTGCGGCACCAGGTGAAGCAGGTAATCCGGATGCAATAACTTCTTTTTTTACTTTTTCATCTAATGTTGGATGTAATAATGTATCTAATGTATTGGGATCAATTCTAAGTATAGCCTCTTTTTTTGAAATTAGTTTTTCTTTAACCATATCAACTGCAATTTTTATTGCTGCTTTTGCAGTTCTTTTACCTGATCTTGTTTGGAGCATCCAAAGTTTATTATTCTCAACTGTAAATTCAATATCTTGCATATCTCGATAGTGTTTTTCCAATTTTATGAAAACTTTTGCTAATTGTTTGTAAACTTTAGGCATAGCTTCTTCCATGCATATTTCTTTTGACCCGGCATCTGACTTAGCTTTTTTAGTAATATATTGGGGTGTTCTTGTGCCAGCTACGACATCTTCTCCTTGAGCATTAATTAAAAATTCACCAAAAAAATAATTACTTCCTGTTGAAGGATTTCGTGTGAAAGCAACTCCAGTTGCACATTCATTTCCCATGTTACCAAACACCATAGCCTGAACATTTACTGCTGTACCCCAGTGGTCTGATATTTGGTTTAATTTTCTATAAGTTTTTGCTCTTTGACTATTCCAAGATAAAAATACAGCACTAATAGCTCCAAATAATTGTTCTTTAACATTTTGAGGAAAATTAATTTTTTTTTCTTTTTTTACCAAATCTTTAAAATTTAAAATTAATCCGTCCCAATCACTTTCATTGAGATCCGTATCTAATAAAACACCTTTTGTAAGTTTGTAATTATCAATTAATTCTTCAAATAAATGCCCTTCGACACCTAAAACAACATTACTGTACATTTGGATAAATCGTCTATAACTATCTTTTGCAAACCTGCCGTTTAATGTTTTTTTTCTTAAAGCTTCAACTGTTTTATCATTTAAACCAAGATTAAGTATTGTATCCATCATGCCTGGCATAGAAATTCTGGCTCCTGATCTTACTGAAACTAAAAGCGGATTCTTTAAATCACCGAACTTCTTTTTGGTTTTTTTTTCAATTTTTTTTAGTTCAACTTCTATATTCTTAATAAGCTTTTGAGATAGTTTTTTTTTATTTTTATAAAAAATATCACAAACATCTGTTGAGATAGTAAATCCTGGAGGGACAGGTAAACCTAATCTACCCATTTCTCCGAGGTTCGCACCTTTTCCACCTAAAATATTTTTTTTATCTTTTAATTTTTGTGCTGATTTATCATCAAAACTAAATATAACTTTATTCATTAAAGGCCTTCTAGTTTTGAAAAATTAATAAAATTGTCAAAAGTATTGCAAAACATCTTTAATAATTCTAATCGATTGTTTTTAATATCCTTATTTTCATCATTTACGACCACATTGTCAAAAAAATTATCTGTTAATTGTTTAGTTTCTGAAAGTTGAATTAGTAAATTTTCATAGTCTTTATTGCTCTCTTTTACGCTAAAAGCTTTTCTAATTTCATTAATTTTCCCATAAAGCATTTTTTCTTCTTCAGTTCTAAATAAAACTGCATCAGGTTTGCCAGTGACTCTTTTATCAGCTTTATCGGTAATATTTGAAGCTCTTTTGTAAGAACTGATTGTATTAATTCCAATATCTTTATTAATATATTTATTCATCAAAAGATTTTTTTTATAAAGATCTAAATAATTGTCACTACTATGAGAACTAATTGAGGCTTCAATAATATCAGCTTTAATATTCTTTAATTTTAAAATGTTTCTCATTCTTTCTTTTAAAAAACCTAATATCTCAACCTCAGTTTTTTCATTTTCAATTTTAACGCCTTGTTCTTCATATAGTCTAATAGAGTAACTGATTAAATCTCTTAACTTAATTGACAATTTATTTTCGATAACAATTCTAAGCAATCCAATTGCAGCTCTTCTTAAGGCAAACGGATCTTTAGAGCTTGTTGGTTTTTCATTAATTAGAAAAAAGCCAACTAAGCTATCTATCTTATCTACAATAGAAATTGAATAACTAAATGGTTTTTTTGGTAATGTTGAAGTTAGTCCTAATGGAAGATAGTGTTCACTAATAGAATTCGCAACATCTTCTTCAAAGCCTTGCGATAATGCAAAGTATTTACCCATCACTCCTTGTAGCTCTGGATACTCTCCAACTAGATCAGAACATAAATCTGATTTTGAAATAGAAGCAGCAATTTGTACTTTTTCTTTATTAATGTTTAAGTCATCAGAAAGTAAGCCTGCTAATTGTCTAATTCTTTGTGTTTTGTCATAAATGGTTCCCAATTTTTCATAGAAAGTAATCGCTTTAAGATTTGCAATTTGTTTTATTAAATTTTTAGATCTATCTTTATCCCAAAAGAATTTAGCGTCTGATAAACGCGCCTCGACAACTCTTTTGTTACCTTCTGTGATAAGTTTTTTTTCATCTTTTTTGTTAACAACTACAAAAAAATAATTAGTTAACCTATCCCGACTATCAAAAATAGGAAAATATCTTTGATGTTTTTCAAGTGTAGAAATAATTATTTCTTGGGGAATTTTTAAATAGTCTTTATTAAAATCAACTAACAATACATTTGGATCTTCAACAATATTAACTACTTCTTCTAAAAGTTTTAAATTATAATTTTCTTTATAATTTTTTGATTTAGAAATTGTTCTAAACTTTTTTAATATAGTTTTTTCTCGTTCATTGTGATCAAAAACGACATTATTATTCTTAAGAAGGCTGTAATACTCCTTATAGTTTTTAATTTTTTTACTTTTTGATGCTAAATCTTGTTCAACAATAATCTCATCCGAAGACTCTAAATGATGAAATTGAAAGGTAATTTTTTTGCCATTAAATAAAGCAAATATTGCTCTTAGTGGCCTTCCCCACATTAAATTATAGTCGGACCATTTCATTGATTTTTTCCAACTAATTGAGGCCAAAGCTTTTGGTAGCATTGATGTTAACAATTCCTCTACTAAAATATTTTTTGGCTTAGTTTTTATAAAATAAAATTTTCCTTTTTCAGTTTCTTTTTCAACAAGATCATTCTGAGAAACATTTTTAGCTTTCATAAAGCCCTGTAAAATTTGATCTGGAGATCCTACTTTAGGTCCTTTAATTTCCTTAGATTCTATCTTAATTTTTTCAGGAAGATCTTTAACTGCTAGAACTAGTCGAGTAGGAGATGAATAAATTGATATTTCTTTATATTTAATACTTTCTTCTTCAAAATATTTTTCAAAAAGTTGTTTGAGTTGATTTCTGGCTCCGATTTGTAGTTGGGGAGGAATTTCCTCGCTATAAAGCTCGAATAATAGTTCAGCCATAAAATATTAGTTTTGTGAACTCAACCAAAGCGCTCCGCAACCTTTAGCGAGTTCTCGTATTCTTGTGATGTAACCTGTTCTCTCTGCAACGCCGATGACGCCTCGAGCATCAAGTAAATTAAAAATATGACTTGCTTTTAAACATTGGTCATATGCAGGCAGAGAAAGTTTTTTATCGAGCAATGATTTACATTCTATTTCTGTTGTTTCAAAATTTTTTAATAAAATTTCTGTATTGGCAAATTCAAAATTGTAAGCAGAAAATTCTTTTTCAGCTTGAAAGAATATATCTTTATATTTTATTCCCTCGCTATTCCAATCAAGATCAAACACATTTTTTTTACCTTGGACAAACATACATAATCTTTCAAGACCATAAGTTATTTCTACAGGAACAGGTTTACATTCTATGCCTGTCATTTGTTGAAAGTATGTAAATTGTGTAACTTCCATTCCATCACACCAAACTTCCCAACCCAAACCTGCGGCTCCTAACGTTGGACTTTCCCAATCATCCTCTACAAAACGTATATCATGATTTTTTACATCAATACCTATAGCAGCTAAACTTTTTAAATAAGTTTGTTTTATATTTTTTGGTGACGGTTTTATAATCACTTGAAACTGATAATAGTGTTGAAGGCGGTTTGGATTTTCACCATATCTACCATCAGTCGGTCTTCTAGATGGCTGTACATATGCAGCTTTCCATGGTTTGGGTCCAAGTGATCTTAAAGTAGTTGCTGGATGAAAAGTTCCTGCTCCTACTTCTAAATCATAAGGCTGTAGAAGAACGCAACCATTCTTACCCCAGAAGCTCTGAAGCTTCATAATAATATCTTGAAAGGATAGGAAATTTAATTTTTTTTTTTCTTTTTTTTTAACTGGCATTTACAAACCAAATTTTTGCCACATCGGTTTTTCTTCTAAAGTATTTGTTAAACTGTCAATAGGATTTTGAATAGAAGAAGACAGTTTTCTTGCTATAAATCCTTTTGGCTTTTCCATATTTTTAATTATTACTTTGTCACCAAATTTTTCTTTTAAAACTTGATCCGCATTACCAATCCCATCAACTAAACCAATTTTTAATGCAGCGCTTCCTGTCCAAAATTCACCTGTAAAAATATTATTTTTTTCAGGATCTTTAAGTTTTGAACTTCTGCTATTTTCAACAACCTTTATAAAATCAGCGTGCAATTCCAATTGAATGCTTTTTAATCTTTTAACATCTTCTTCTTTTTCATCTACAAAAGGATCTAAAGTGCTTTTATTTTTTCCAGCTGTATATACTCTTCTTTCTATTCCAATTTTTTTAATCAAATCTTTGAAACCGAAAGATGCTGAAATCACTCCTATTGAGCCAATAATTGAGCTAGAGTTGGCGTATATCTCATCTCCCGCACAAGATATTAAATAACCTCCAGATGCAGCAACATCTTCTGCAAAAATAATAACTTTAACTTTTTTCTCCTTAGCTAATTGTTTTATGTAGCTGTAAATCAAATGAGACTGTACTGGCGATCCTCCTGGAGAATTAATTGAAATAGCAACGTGTTTAATTTTTTTAAAAGAAAATGCTTTTTTTAAAATTGCCCTTTGACCAGCAAGATCCATACCTTGCTTAAATCTACCTGCTGAACCAATTACTCCTGTTAGTCTTACATGGGGAATGACGGTTTTTTTTTTAAAAAATGAAAACATATTTTTACGATTGTTACTATTATTCTTATAGCAGCAATAGTTAAAATTTTAATTATTTTATTACGCTACTTATGGTTGAATTATAGGTGCGTCACCAGTGTTTCATTTAAAAAATTATTCTAAGTAAAATCAATTATAAATGTGAATTATGGGATCAGTAATACCTCTAAAAAAATCTGCTAATTCAGCCTATCTAGAGCTTAAAAACCTGTTAGGAAATAAATTAGAAAAAGTGGAGAGCTTGATTGAACTTAAGTTAAAAAGTGACGTAAACCTAATAGAAAAGATGAGTGATCATCATCTTCGATCTGGAGGTAAAAGATTAAGGGCTTTGCTAACATTAGGTTCTGCTAAGTTATCTTGTTATGAACTAGGTGAGCGAGATATTAATCTAGCAGCGTGTGTTGAGCTTATACATGCGGCAACTTTATTGCATGACGATGTAATTGATGAGAGTTCTTTAAGAAGAGGAATTAAAACTACAAATTCAATTTGGGGAAATCAATCATCAATATTAGTTGGCGATTATTTGCTCAGCAGGTGTTTCGAAATAATGGTTGATGACGGAGATTTAGAAGTATTAAAATTACTATCATCAACATCAGCAAAAATTGCACAAGGTGAAGTCCTTCAGCTTCAACATAAAGGTGAAGCAGATCTTCTTGAAGATACCTATATAGATATAATTAATTTAAAAACGGCTGCACTGTTTTCAGCAGCAACTAAAACTGGAGCATGTCTTTCAGGGAGCAATGAAAAAGAAAAAAAAGCTTTAGAGTCTTATGGTAAAAATCTTGGTCTTGCTTTTCAGATTGCAGATGATGCGCTTGACTATTATGCAAAAGAAAAATTATTCGGGAAAAAAATAGGAAAAGACTTTTTTGAAGGCAAGGTAACTCTACCTTTAATTATTGTGTTTCAAAAAGGCAATGATGAAGAGAGAGCTTTTTTATCTGAAATTATAAAAAAAGAAAAAAGAAATGAAGATGATTTTAGCGAAACTTTAGC
>Ga0209711_10002577_pt1 | contig 16025 bp, 9 predicted proteins | sample ArcticOcean_MG_C_7_FD_187441 | JGI IMG/M metagenome (GOLD analysis project Ga0209711, IMG submission 187441) | Marine microbial communities from western Arctic Ocean - ArcticOcean_MG_CB11_88 (SPAdes) (version 2) | ecosystem: Environmental > Aquatic > Marine > Oceanic | place: Arctic Ocean... | reverse complement strand
TGAGTGGGAATTTTTAATTGATGGCAAGCGTTTATATTGTATGAAATCTAATGATATTGTAATTAAATATGAATACCAAGGAAACGAAGTTGAATATAATCCAAGCTGGGCAAGTAGCAGTTGAGGAACTAATCAAAGTAGCTAAAGAAGCTATTGTTGATTCAGATGATGACGTATCAGCAGATAGATTAAAAAATGCAGCAGCCACAAAAAAGCTAGCTATATTTGATGCTTTTGAAATACTAAATAGATTAGAAGCTGAAGAAGCTTTGTTAAATGAAAAACCTAAAGAAGTAAAAGAAGAAAAATCTTTTAAAGGTTTTGCTGAAGGAAGATCTAAAAATGTATAAGCAAGCTTTATATAAAGTCTTAAAAGACTACATAAAACCTAAAGTTCTTAACAGAATGAATAGGTATAAAAAATGGGACTATGGTTATAACGAAGAACATGATTTAATAGTTATAAGTAAAACAGGTGAAATAGGCGAGATTTATGAAATACAAAATCTTAAAATAGCTTTGCCTAAAGTAAAAGATATTGTTGAATTTGAAAAAGACAAATGGACTTATACACCGTACCCAAAAGAATTAAATAGAATTAAATCTGTGTTTGATTGGGAAGAATACCCGTTAGACTTTAAAGAAAAATGGTATGACTATATTGACAAAGAATTTACAAGACGTGAAGAAGGTTTTTGGTTCACTAGTAAAGGTGTTCCTACTTACATTACTGGCACTAATTATATGTACCTGCAGTGGAGTAAAATTGACGTCGGGCAACCGGACTTTAGGGAATCAAATAGATTATTCTACATTTTCTGGGAAGCTTGTAAATCAGACACACGGTCTTATGGAATGTGTTATCTTAAAAACCGTCGATCAGGCTTTTCATTTATGTCCTCAGCTGAATCGGTCAACCTTGCTACAATATCCACGGATTCACGGTACGGCATATTGTCCAAATCTGGTGCCGATGCTAAGAAGATGTTCACAGATAAGGTGGTACCAATATCCGTTAACTATCCATTCTTCTTCAAACCGATCCAGGACGGTATGGACAGGCCCAAGACCGAGCTCGCCTACAGAGTCCCTGCCTCCAAATTTACCCGTAGAAAACTGGAAGCCAATCAAAAAATACAAGAAATTACCGGTCTTGACACAACCATCGACTGGAAGAATACCGGCGATAATGCCTACGATGGGGAGAAGCTCAGGCTCCTCGTCCACGATGAGAGCGGGAAGTGGGAAAGGCCCAACAACATCCTCAACAACTGGCGTGTTACGAAAACCACCCTTAGACTAGGTAGTAGAGTTATTGGAAAGTGCATGATGGGATCAACATCAAATTCACTTGACAAAGGAGGAGCAAACTTTAAAAAGCTTTATGACAACTCAGATGTTACACAAAGAAACGCCAATGGACAGACTCGCTCAGGACTCTATTCTTTGTTCATACCTATGGAATGGAACTACGAAGGATACATTGATTCTTATGGCTTACCTGTATTCAACACACCCAAAAAAGGAGTTGAAGACCCTCATGGAACAAAAATAACACAAGGTGTTATAGAATATTGGGATAATGAGGTAGAGGGCTTAAAATCTGATCAAGACAGTTTAAATGAATTTTACAGGCAGTTTCCACGCACAACTAAGCATGCGTTTAGAGATGAATCCAAACAATCTTTATTTAACTTAACAAAAATATACGAGCAAATAGATTTTAATGAAGATCTTAAAAACTCAATTAAAGTAACTAAAGGAAGTTTTCAATGGGAAAATGCAGAAAAAGATACTAAAGTAATATTTGTGCCAAATAAAAGCGGCAGATTTTTAGTTACTTGGGTTCCGCCTGGAAGCTTACAAAATAAAAGATATATAAAAAATGGCACTAATTATCCTGGTAATGAGCATTGCGGAGCATTTGGTTGTGATCCATACGATATTTCAGGTACTGTTGACGGCAGAGGATCCAATGGATCTCTTCACGGTTTAACTAAATTTTCAATGGAAGATGTGCCGCCTAATATGTTTTTTTTAGAATACATAGCTAGACCACAAACTGCTGAAATATTTTTTGAAGATGTATTAATGGCTTGCGTGTTTTACGGAATGCCGATACTAGCAGAAAACAATAAACCAAGATTATTATATCATTTTAAACGTAGAGGTTATAGAGGCTATTCAATTAATAGACCTGATAAAAAATACAATAAGCTATCTGTAACAGAAAAAGAGTTAGGCGGAATACCTAATTCAAGTGAAGATATAAAACAAGCGCATGCAGCTGCAATTGAAACTTACATAAATGACTTTGTAGGTTTAAAAGAAACAGGATATGGAGATATATATTTCCAAAGAACCTTAGAGGATTGGGCTAAGTTTAATATTAATAATAGAACAAAGCATGATGCGTCTATTAGTTCAGGGCTTGCATTAATGGCCTGCAATAAACATAGATATGCCCCAGGAGCGCCTAGACAAAAACCAAAAGCATTAGACTTAGGTTTTAAAAAATATGATAATAAAGGTTCAACATCAAAAATAATAAGTTAAATGAGTATATATACTAACACCAATAGCGCTTTTCCAAGCCAAGTAGTTAGCGATGCGGAAAAAGCAAGCTTGAAATACGGGACGCAGGTTGGGCAGGCCATAGAATACGAATGGTTTGGTCAAGGGCGAACTAACGGTAATAGATATTTAACTAGTTGGAATCAATTTCACCAATTAAGATTATATGCTAGAGGTGAGCAGTCAATACAAAAGTACAAAGATGAGTTATCTATTAATGGTGATTTGTCTTATTTAAACTTAGACTGGAAGCCTGTACCGATTTTATCTAAATTTGTAGACATAGTAGTTAACGGTATATCAGCTAAAGCTTATGATATAAAAGCATACGCGCAAGACCCTGCTTCTATAAGAAAAAGAACTGATTATGCTTCCATGCTTTATGAAGACATGGTTGCTAAAGAATATTTAGATAGTCTTCAACAAACATTAGGCATTAATTTGTATCAAACACCGAACATTGATGTGGTGCCTGAATCAAAAGAAGAACTGGAATTACACATGCAATTAAGTTATAAGCAGTCAATTGAAATAGCTGAAGAAGAAGCTATATCTAGTGTGCTTGCTCAAAATAAATATGACTTAACAAGGAAAAGATTAAACATGGATTTAACCGTGTTAGGTATTGCAGTAGCAAAAACCAGCTTTAATACAGCAGAAGGAATTACAGTTGATTATGTAGATCCTGCTTATGTTGTTTATTCTTATACTGAAGATCCAAACTTTGACGATGTATATTATGTAGGTGAAGTAAAATCTATAACAATACCTGAGCTTAAAAAAGAGTTTCCAAATATTAGCGAGAAAGAATTAGAAAGAATTCAATCTATGCCTGGTAACAGTCAATATATAACCGGCTGGGGTAACTATGATCAAAACACAGTCCAGGTTTTATATTTTGATTACAAGACTTATCACAATCAAGTATTTAAAATAAAAGAAACACCACAGGGATTGATGAAAGCTTTAGAAAAGCCTGATTCATTTAACCCGCCGGAAAATGATAACTTTGAAAGAGTATCAAGATCTATTGAAGTTCTATATACAGGAGCTAAAGTTTTAGGCTCAAATGAAATGGTTAAGTGGGAATTGGCAGAAAATATGTCTAGACCCACAGCCGATACAACTAAGGTAGAAATGAATTATGCTTTATGTGCACCAAGAATGTACAAAGGACGTATCGAATCACTTGTAAGCAAGTGTGTTGGATTTGCTGATATGATTCAGTTAACACATTTAAAGCTACAGCAAGTACTGTCTAGAATGGTACCAGATGGTGTATATTTAGATATGGACGGATTAGCTGAAGTTGATTTAGGTAATGGAACAAACTATAATCCAGCAGAGGCATTAAATATGTATTTCCAAACAGGTTCTATAGTTGGCCGATCACTTACTCAAGATGGAGATATGAATGCTGGCAAAGTTCCAATACAAGAACTTAATAGTTCAAACGGTCAGGCTAAAATTAGTTCTTTGATTCAAACGTATCAATATTATTTACAGATGATACGTGATGTAACAGGGCTTAATGAAGCTAGAGATGGTAGTACTCCAGACAAGCAAACGCTTGTGGGGCTTCAGAAGATAGCCGCTAACGCATCCAATGTAGCTACTAGGCATATTAACCAGTCAGGGCTTTATATAACTCTTAAACTAGCTGAAAACGTTTCTTTAAGAATAGCAGATGCATTAGAATTTCCTTTAACTAAAAGCGCATTACAAAATTCTATATCTACTTTTAATATTAAAACTTTAGAAGAGATAGTTAATTTAAATTTACATGACTTTGGTATATTTTTAGAATTAGAACCAGACGAAGAAGAAGAAGCCCAACTAGAAAATAACATTCAAGTTTCTTTACAGCAAGGAAGTCTTAATCTAGAGGACGCTATCGATTTAAGGCAAATTAAAAACCTTAAGCTAGCAAATCAAATGCTTAAAATAAAGCGTAAAGAAAAAGCTAAACAAGAGCAGGCTAATCAACAAGCAAACATTGCTGCGCAAGGAAAGTCTCAAGCAGATACTGCTGAGAAAACAGCTATGGCTGAAGTGCAAAAGCAAGAAGCTTTAATGGGAGCTAATGTTCAATTTGAACAATCTAAAAATCAAATGGAAATTCAGCGAATGGAAATTGCAGCGCAATTAGAAGCGCAAAAAATGCAAACCAGATTTGAGTACGATATGCAACTTAAACAAATGGATGTTCAAATGGTACAACAAAAAGAAGGTTCTATTGAAGATCGCAAAGATAATCGAAGTAAAATGGAAGCTTCACAGCAAAGTGAACTAATAAGTCAAAGACAAAACGATGGCTTACCTATAAACTTTGAACAACAACCCGAAACGGGAATGCAAGCTTTCATGTAGGAAGCAATAACTATTTAATTATATTATATTATGTCAGAAGAAGTAAAAACAAATGAACCTGTTAAACAGGAAGGTGAGTTTAAAATTAAAAAGAAAACTCCAAAAAAATTAACAACACCCAGCAACGAGCCTATAAAGGTTACAATTAAAGAGCCTTTAAAAGAAGAAGCTCCGGAAGTTACTAAGGTGGTAATACCAAAAGAAGATGCCATTCAAATCGGAGAAACAAAGGAAGTATCTGTGGAAAAATCATCCGGAGATAGCGCAGAGGTGGGAGAACCTGTACAAAAGTCCGACGAGGATGTTGAAGGGTTTTCTCCAATCAAAGAAGTAACAGAAACTGAAAAAGTTGAAGCTCAGGTAGAAAAAGCAATACAAGACGAAAGAATTCTTGGTAAAGCTTTACCTGAAAACATTGAAAAGCTAGTTTCTTTTATGGAAGATACAGGTGGGACAATAGAGGACTATACTAGGCTTAACGCCGATTACTCTAAAGTTGACGAAGTTACGTTACTTAAAGAGTATTATAAAAAAGAAAAACCTTATTTAGAAGGAGAAGACATTGATATGTTATTAGAAGACTTTATTATTGATGAAGATATCGACGAAGATAGAGATGCACGCAAAAAAAGAATTGCGTTTAAAGAAGAAGTTGCAAAAGCCAAAAACTATTTAGAGGAAACAAAGAGTAAATATTACGACGAGATCAAGTTGAGACCGGGCGTTACTCAAGACCAACAAAAAGCCACGGACTTTTTTAACCGATATAACAAGCAGCAAGAAACAGCTCAGCAACAACACGCACAATTTAAAGAAAGTACTAAAAATCATTTTAGCAATAATTTCGAAGGTTTCGATATTAAAGTTGGTGAAAAGAATTATAAGTACAACATTCAAAATCGTGATAAAGTTGCAGAAAGCCAATCAAATATTAACAACCTTGTCGGGAAGTTCCTTGACGAATCAGGTAATGTTAAAGATGTTGATGGTTATCACAAAGCTATGTATGCTGCAGATAATGTAGATAAGATTGCCGCTCATTTTTATGAGCAAGGAAAAGCTGATGCAGTTAAAGACGTTGTAAATAGCTCAAAAAACTTAAGTAGTACTAAAGCTAGATCTACTCAAGGAGATGTATTTGTAAACGGATTAAAAGTTAAAGCAATTTCAGGTGCTGATTCTACAAAACTAAAAATCAAAACAAAAAAATTTAACTAAAAAAACAAACAATTATGAGTTTAACTCCTCAATTTGGTAGTTTAATACCGTCGCAATCACAACAATTGCTTCCTAATAACTACTTACAATTTAACAATGGTGCAAATGATTTTGCACAACAATACCTTCCTGAGGTATATGAAGCTGAAGTAGAGCGTTACGGAAATCGTACGTTATCAGGCTTTTTAAGAATGGTTGGCGCTGAAATGCCAATGACAAGTGATCAAGTAATTTGGTCAGAACAAAACAGACTACACATATCGTATCAAGGATTTTCTATTGGAGCTGATGGTGCTGGTGTAGCAGTTGGAACAAACCTTATTACATTAGCTGCTAACGTAAATAATGTAATTTCTATTAATGATACAGTTGTATTATTAAATCCTGCAACAGGCGCTGAGCAAAAATGTTTAGTTACAGCTAGTGACACTACTCCTGGAGCGGGTACTTTTGAAGTATCTCCTTTTGTAGGTGGTGCTGGATTAGTGGCTTCTGGATTTATGGCAGGCGCAATTGCACTTGGAACACAAGTTAAAGTATTTGTTTATGGATCTGCTTACACTAAAGGTTCTGCTATTGCTTCGAATCAAACTGCAGCAGGTGGTGGGGTTCAAGTAGCTGGTCAAAGAGTTACTGTACAACCGCAATTTACTCAATTCTCTAATTCACCAATCATTATTCGTGATCAATTTGTGATTAACGGATCTGATATGGCTCAAATTGGATGGGTTGAAGTTGCAACTGAAGACGGAACATCTGGATACTTATGGTATTTAAAAGCTGAATCTGAAACTCGTTTACGTTTTGAAGATCACTTAGAAATGGCAATGGTAGAAGGTGAGTATAACCAAGGAGCAACAGGTACAACTGTTGGAGCACTTCCTGGAACTGAAGGTTTATTTGCTGCTATTCAAACTCGTGGAAATGTAGAAGTAGGATTTACTGCTGCTGCTGGACTTGACGAATTTGATGCTATTCTTAAGAATTTAGATACTCAAGGAGCTATTGAAGAAAACATGTTATTCTTACAGAGACAAACATCTCTTGATTTTGACGATATGTTGGCTTCTATTTCTGGTGGATTCGCTGGAGGTACTGCTTTTGGATTATTTGAAAACTCAGAAGAAATGGCTTTAAATCTTGGATTCTCAGGATTTAGAAGAGGTTCTTATGACTTTTACAAAACTGATTGGAAATACTTAAATGACGCTTCTACTCGTGGAGGTATTGTTGGTATCAATTCTATTGAAGGTGTATTAGTACCAGCTGGAACTTCTACAGTTTACGATCAAGTATTAGGAACTAATATCCGTAGACCATTCTTACACGTACGTTATAGAGCTTCACAGGCTGACGACAGAAGAATGAAATCTTGGTTAACTGGTTCTGCTGGTGGTGCATTTACTTCAACTCTTGATGCTATGGAAGTAAACTTCCTATCTGAAAGATGTTTAGTAACTCAAGCTGCTAACAACTTTGTACTTTTCAAAGGAATCTAATGATTCAAAATTAATGTAATTCTTACCCTCGTTGAACTGACGGGGGTAATTATTACTTTTATAACTATTTAATTTTATTATATTATGGCTAAACAAGCTAAAGCAGAAAAGGTTGAGGTTGCACCTCAAGAAGAAGTGGTAACAAAGGTTGCTACTCCAGTAAAACCCAAAAAACCAGAATGGGAAATCAAAGATAGAACTTATTATTTAAGAGGCAATAAATCGCCCTTAACTTTAACAATACCGGGTAAGCATACTAGAAAGCATGCTTTACTTTATTTTGATGAAAAAACTGGGAAACAAAGAGAAATTAAATATGCAACTAATCAAGATTCACCGTTAGTAGACGAACAAAAAGGTGAAGCTACAATGGGGCATATTAGATTTTTAGACGGTACATTATTAGTTCCTAAAAAACAACAAAATTTACAAAAGCTATTGTCTTTATATCATCCACTAAAAGGAAAAATATATGATGAATTTAGCGCAGTTGCGGAAGCGGAAGATGAATTAGATGTATTGGATCTTCAAATTGATGCTTTAAATGCGGCTAGATCACTAGACGTAGATCATGCTGAAGCAATATTAAGAGTTGAAAAAGGATCTGCTGTAAACTCTATGAGTTCAAAAGAGCTTAAAAGAGATTTATTGTTATTTGCTAGAAACAATCCAGCATTGTTTTTAAACTTAGCTAATGATGAAAATGTTCAATTAAGAAACTTTGCTATTAGAGCAGCCGAAATTGGAATTATAAATCTATCACAAGACCAACGCACATTTACATGGGTGTCAACTGGTAGAAAATTAATGAACGTTCCTTTTGACGAAAACCCTTACTCAGCGTTTGCGGCTTTCTTAAAAACAGATGAAGGAGTAGAAATTTACAAGTCTATAGATAAAAAACTATAAAAACAAGTAATACTATACATAGGCGGTTTCGGCCGCCTTTTTAGTATAAAAAATAAAAAATAATGGCCATAAACGTAGATCAAGTTTATAAAACAGTCTTGTTAATAATAAACAAAGAACAAAGAGGGTATTTAACGCCTAATGAATTTAATAAATTAGCAACTCAAGTTCAACTAGATATACTAAATAGTTATTTTCAAACTATATATCAACAACTACGTGCGCCACAAAATGAAAGTGAATATGCTGATCGCCGTAAATCGGTACAAGAAAAGCTTGACGCTTTTAAAGAAATTGGTGCTTGCACTTATAATGCTGCAGTTGACCCAGCTCCAGCGTTTTTTACGCTGCCTACATCTTCAGGAGCAGCTAGCGGTACTCAGTTAATCTCCACGGTTAATCTTCAAACAGGATTTCCATTAACAACCATTACTCAAAGTCAAGTTGAAGACAGCTTAGTAGAAGTTACTTACTTAGGTGTGCCTTACACTGACTATAATATAACCGGAGGATTTTTTAATTTAACAGCGGGCTCGTTACCTACGGGAGCTGCTAATAATATAGTTATAACTTTATATCCGCAAGATTTTTATAAACTAGGCACTGTGCTATACAAAGATGATAGGGAAGTAGAGCCTACACAAAGAAACAAATTTGCTTTGTTAAACTTATCGCCTATAAGCAAACCAAGTGAAAACTTTCCTGTTTATTTATTTGAACAAAATAAAATAATAATATACCCGCAAACTATAAGTCTCAATGTACAAGCTACATATATAAAGAAGCCAGCAAATCCTACATGGAATTTTACTTCTGAAGCAGCTACTAATTTTACTTATATATGGGATCCCGCTACTTCGGTTAATTTTGAGCTAGCGCCTGTAGAACAAACAAATGTTATAATAAGAATACTAAGATACGCAGGAGTTGTTATCGAAGATCCAACTATAATACAAATTGCTTCTCAAGACATACAACAATCTGATATTAATTCAAAAAGCTAATAAAATATGCCAATTCCTAATGGAGGTTTAATAACCGAAACAAATCAGCAATATTACGAAGGAGCGCAAGATTTTTTGTCCAACGGGGCCGCTTCTCAGGAATTTACAACTACGTTTAATACAGATTTAATATTTGGAAATTGGAATCCTTCAACCGTTAACTACGCTTTAAATAATTTTAAGGTGTACACAAGCGCAACAGGATTGCCAAACCCAGGAAGCTGGGATGAATATCTTACTGCTTTTACGGTTAATGGTAATGTTATAACCTTAACAGGTTTACCTATTAACACTTACGTTGTTGTTCAATTAAAAATATTAACTGGAGGTCAATACGGGCAAACCGAACCAGAAAAAGCATACGGTCAAGCTGTAGAAGATAACTATGGCGGCTACAGCTATTTAACATTAAACGATGCTATAAACAATTTCTTAGTAGCATACGTTGGAGCTGACAAGCTAATTCCTAATGTAAAAAGAACAGACATTATATTCCACGCTAAGCGTAGTTTACAGGAGTTTTCTTACGATACACTAAAAAGTGTTCATTCGCAAGAATTGAATATACCTGCTAGCTTAAGCGTTATATTACCACAGGACTACGTAAATTACGTTAGGGTTTCTTATATAGATAACTTAGGTGTAAAAAGAATTATATATCCTGCAAACAATTTAACTATAAGTCCTTATGAAACGCCTATACAAGATCAAGCCGGTGTTCCTACAAATGATAATTTTGGAGATAACTTAGAAGGAACTTCTATTACTGAAGAAAGATGGAAAAATGCCAATGACAATTTAATTAACGGCAACAATTTAAATAGTATTGATAAGTTAGCAGAGTTTAGAAATGCTTATGGTTTTGATGGATCGTGGAATTGGGGTAGACAATATGGGCTTGACCCGCAGATATCACAAGTAAACGGATGGTTTAATATGAATGAAAGAGAAGGCAAGATGTCTTTTTCCAGCAATTTAGTGGGTAGACTTATTGTGTTAGAATATATATCAGACGGACTTGCTTATGACTTAGACACAAGAATTCCTAAGATGGCTGAAGACGCTTTATATGCAAGCATACTTCATGCAATTATTTCAACAAGATCTGGTCAGCAAGAATATTTAGTACAAAGACTTCAAAAAGATAGAAGAGCTAAACTTAGAAATGCTAAAATAAGATTATCAAATATTAAACTTGATGAAATAGTTCAAGTTATGAGAGGTAAATCTAAATGGATTAAACACTAAAATTAAATGGCAGAAGCTAAAAACAGTTTTATTAAGTCTAAAATGAATAAAGATTTAGACGATAGACTTATTCCAAACAACGAATACAGAGACGCTTTAAATGTAGCGGTCTCTAGATCAGAGAATAGTGATGTTGGAGCATTAGAAGCTATATTAGGTAATCAATTAAGAGTTAGTGAGTCTACTAGCACCGAGGAAGTAGTAGGTGTTTATGTAGATCATACTAATAACTTAGCTTATTATTTTACAACAGATAACACTGGGCTTGGAAAAATACTTCAATATAATGCTGGCAGCACAACTTCTACTTTACTTGTTAGTGGAAACTTTTTAAATTTTTCTACCAATAGTAGAATTAACTCTATTAGCCTAATAGAAGATTTACTTTTTTTTAGTGACAATAGAAATCAACCTAGAAAAATAAATGTTTCAACAGCCTTAAGTGATAATCAATATTATAAAACAGAAGATCAAATATCTGTTGCTAAATTCGCGCCCTACAGAGCTCCGGATTTTATAAATTTAAGATCTACAAATACAGGTATAAAGCCTTCTACCATGTCCGACGCAAGCGATCCTTTGCAAACAGAGATCGGACCTTTAACTTTAACTTCAATTAATTTAGATACTTCGGTTTATAGAAACGGAGATGAAATTAATCAAGCTATTACGCAACAACAATGGATTGCTAACGACGCAGCTGGTACTGGTTGCTGGTGTTACTATGACTATTCTCTAGGTAACGGTGTTACTTATGGAAAATTATACAATCGCCATGCTGTAAAAGATGTTCGAGAATTAGCTCCTGTAGGTTTTACTGTTATGACTTCAGCTCAGTGGTTACAAATAAGCGGTGGCGCTAGCCCAGCAACACCATTAAAATCTACAGATTTTTGGTCAGCTAATCCTGGAACCAACACTACTGGTTTTGACGCTTTGCCTGCTGGCTACATAAGTGACACATCTAACTTTGCAGGATTATTAGATTCAGCTAGATTTTGGACAAGAGACGGCGTGGTAGGCGATCTTACGGGTACTTATGTAAAAATGGAAAGCACTGACCAAGCAGTTACTATTGACAGCAGCACAGGTATTGGAAATGAAAATATAAATGGCTATTCTGTTAGATTAATAAAAAATGTTAATTACAACGGATGGAATGGAGATCCTGATTATTTAAGAGATAAATTTGTAAAATTTAGTTATAGATTTAAGTTTGATGACAACGAGTATTCTATTGTTTCTCCTTTTAGTCAAGATGTATTTATACCAGAACAGGAAGGCCAGTTTGTAAATGATAATGAAACACAAGCATTTGTAACTACCGTAGTTGAATTTATGCAAAACTCTGTTAACAATGCAATATTAAATATCGAGCTGCCTAGCTTAGATATACTGGCAGACTATAAAGTAAAAGGCATAGATATAATTTTTAAAGAGTCTGATAAATTAGCTTATCAAGTTTTAGAATCAATAAATGTAGATCAAGATTTTATAAATAATCTTAATAACACTAACATATATCAATATGATTATCAATCTACTTTACCTGTAAAAACATTACCTTCTTCTGAATCAACTAGAGTTTTTGATAAAGTTCCCGTAAGAGCTATAGCTCAAGAAACGGCTGGTAATAGAATCATGTATGGTAATTTTATTGAAGGTAAAAGCGGACAAAGAGGCTTAGATTATTATGCAGAAATTGTAGATAAAACTCAACAAACTTTTACAGAGTACCCCCAACATTCATTAAAACAAAATAGAAATTATCAAGCAGGCATAGTATTAGCTGACAAGTTTGGACGTCAAACAGATATAATATTATCTAATTATGATAACTTATTAGATTCATCAGGAAATCCTCAACCGGGATCTAATGTTTTTAGCGATTATAATGGGGTTGGATTTAATTCCGATGTTCAAGGGTGGACAGGAGATACTTTATCTTTAGAGTTTAATAATGTTATACCCGAAGCTCCGCTTGCCAATAACGTTAGTGGTTATCCGGGTGCTTATGCCGTAGGTAATTATTATACTATTCCAAAGCCGCCAGGTAATCCTCCAGGCACAATTCCAGCTATATTTTTTAGAGATTTATCTACACAATCTATAACAGCTACGGCTGCACAAGGAATTTTTATTTTTCAAGGGTTGCTGTATAGTGATTTAGGTGGAGCCAATACTTATACTGTGTATAAAAATACAGGCAATGGATTTATTAGATTAGCTGAAACTACGGATTACACTTTGCTTGACAACGCAGGCTCTCCTGAAGTTAAGTTGGTTGCTGCCGGTGCAGATTTAGGAACTGTTATTAAATTTCAAATACTTTTTACATCACAAAATTATTATAAATATCAAACAGGCTCTACAACTTCAGCAGATCCTTTGTTTCCAAATTTTGCAACTACATATCAAAACTTTTTTCAATTAGGTAAAACATTTGCTGGGCTTTTTACGGACTATGTAGAAATAGAGTCTGTTACAAGTGTAGGATCTCCTGTTACGTCTGTTGTATTACTTACAGACGGAGAGGTTGCTTCTAAATATTTATTTGACAATACTGCTACAGGTAGGCCAGAAACCCCTTTAACTCAAAACGAGCTTCCTAGAACATACGCAACCTACACTATAAACGTGGATGGGTTTTATAGTTACAAAGTAGGTGTTAAACAACAGCAACAAGATTATTATAATGTGTATCTTCCAGGCATTGTGAATGGATATCCTATAGTTTCTTCTACTTTAGAACAAGGCGAGACAGCTTTTACAACACTCGTTGCTGATAACATAAATAAAATACCTAGAAATTTAACAGAAGTAGGTCCGCTGCAAAACCAATTTACTAGTAGCATAAGATTATTTGGACGAGTAACTAATACAACTAAAGCAACTATTGGAACAAATTCATATCGTACAACTCAATTTGACCCTTTATCATCTGCAGATAGCGTTGACTTAGTTGGAACTATTGAAGATGTTTTTCCTCCAGTGTTAACAGATACATCAGCCCCAGCGTCGGCTGCAGTTTATGAACTTGTACCTGTAAACATAAACAGAAATGCTATTTATGATTTTGATACAAAACCATTTGTAGCTAAAATATCTACACAAAAATCAATAGGTATTACAGAAGTTTTGTATACATTTCCTCCCGCCGATTATCCATACGCGGATAACATGGGTCTAGCTGTGTATGAAACCTCACCTTTTATTTCTCAATTAGAGTTGTTTTACGAGGCAACCACAACCGGTTTAATATCTGATTTAAATTACGATATATTAAATACAGGAACTGGTATAAGTGGAATATCAGTTACCCAAGCAAGTTTTCCTGAAAACACTCCTAGCGGATCAACAATTACTCCTGACTTCTTTCCGCTAATAGAAGGTCAAATTGACAACACAACTACCGCTACATTAGTATCAGTATTCAATTTTGCTTTTGGATCAACAAACTTAAATTCTATTAATTACGCTACTGGTGCAAACACGCAATTTGAACTAGAAGCTGGAACTCAAACAGGTAGCTTTTTTATAAAAACACTAGGATTCTTTTACGCGGGATCTGATGCGTCAGGTATTGAAGAATCATTTGCAGTTTCTTATGCTGGCAAATATATAGCAACGGTAAGGTTTACACAAGCTGATGGAACTCAAACAGATCAAACTATAGAATTACAGTTAACAAATTCAGATCCTTATTTTGTTGCTTCTACAACCACATTAGATATTCAAGCCACTCCTTCTAATGTAAGTATTTATACAATTGCCACTTCTCCTAGCGGGTTTAATGGCGCAATTGATTTAGGTGTTCTTCAAGAAAGATTTGCCATTCTCAATGGATTTGGATGGTCTGTGGTATCGATTAGGGTTACGACAAATACTGGAGTTATACTTCAATATGATAACACACCTAACAGTGGGAACGCAGCTACAAACACTATTTTAGATCTGACTAGCCAAGGGCTTCAATCTCCTAGTAATTCTTTAGGATTTGAATTAAAATCAGTAAGTGGTAACGGGAATACTACAGGTTACTTTTATGAAGTAACCATGCAGTTAACCGATAATTTAGGTGCAAGCTTAAGTGTTCCTCTTCTTATTTCTTACGGCGTTGAAGCGGATATTTTTCTTTCTACACAAGTTGTATTTGCTCCGTATACTACAGGCACAGGTTTCGTAGCATTACCTGTAAGTGGCCCATCAAACACGACTATGACAAATGCAATGGGAAGTTTTTTCTCATTCGCCGGGTCTTATCCTTATCCTAGATTTATAGGACAGATTCAAAACTGGACACCTAATATTGTTTATATATGGGCTTATTTGTCTATTCCAATACAGTATAGATCAAGAACACAAAATTCTGTGCAGGTTTTGTTTGGTGAAATTGACAATGTAAACGGCCCCACTCAATCCGCTGGAACAGATTATAGTGTAGGACGATTTGTTGACGGATCAAAACAAACAACTCAATCAGGTTTTACTAATCAATCTTTTGTTCAAAGTAGCTCTTTAAACCAAGGGTCCGGTGTTAACCCAGACAGAGATTCTCATACAAAAACATTGTTAAAACTTGATGCTTTTACAACTGACAATACTCTTATTAACGCTGGTGTTAGACCAGGCGAAAAAAACGATGGTACTTCTGCAACTTGTGGGGCTGGGACGTTTCAAGCATATGACTTTACAAAAAGTGCAGTAGTTAATTTTGCTGTGCAAATTCTTGGTAATGAATTATTTGCTATGGGCGGAAGTGGTATTGGGGCTAGAAGTCTTACTAATGGATATAGTCAATCTGGCCCTCAAAATTACGTCCCTGTTATTGGAGCTGAAGTGCAATTGTTTTGGTCTCACACAATAACCGGAGGTTCGGGTGGTGCTGGTATACCATATGGAGCCAACGCTGAAGAGTTGCCGGGCTATGACGCAAATCTTGCTACAAATTGTTTTCAATTTGGTTCAGCCCAAACACCAAAACTTCCTTTTTGGTCTGCTTCATTCCCAGATGCTTCACCTACGGAAGTTCCAGAATCACCAAGTGTAATGACAACAGATCAACCTACTGGTCCTAATCCAAACGTGGGACCTTGCGTTTAATAATAACCTTAAAAACAGAATAAAACAAGTAATAATATAACATGGCAGGCAGAATAGAAGTTAAATATTACAATACTTACATATTAAAAAAATTAGCAGC
>Ga0209711_10002575_pt1 | contig 16036 bp, 16 predicted proteins | sample ArcticOcean_MG_C_7_FD_187441 | JGI IMG/M metagenome (GOLD analysis project Ga0209711, IMG submission 187441) | Marine microbial communities from western Arctic Ocean - ArcticOcean_MG_CB11_88 (SPAdes) (version 2) | ecosystem: Environmental > Aquatic > Marine > Oceanic | place: Arctic Ocean... | reverse complement strand
TAAAAGAAGAATTAGCTTTTTCATAACATCTAATTTATCAATACAATGTACAAAACTGTTTTCAAAGCTTATAAATAAAGGTCAAGTGGTAATGATGTTTTGTAGCCCTCACTTAGCAGTTGCTTTCGGTGGGGGTTTTTTATTATCTTGTGTTTCAATCTAAAAACATTTAAAATATGTCTATGAAGACTTTTAAAATAATAATATACTATGTCGCGACAGGCTTATTAGGTTTAGTTTTTCCGGCTGTAATAGACAGTTTTCCTCAAATATCTCTAGATAATGCCATCTATGTGGCTCTTCCTAGTACGTTTGTACTTATTCTATTCTTAATACGAAACTATCCAAAACGAGAATAATTGAATTGAAATAAATCCACATTTCATATCTTGTGATATGTCAGTTGACTAAAGCTTGTTTTCGTTATCTGACGTCTTTTGATGATTTAGACGGTTTTACTAGTGTTAATCGACAAATGAAATAGACTGCTGAAGTGAGTATTAAGTGAGTGTTGGAAATAAAAAAAGCCCCCACTTTACGTGAAGGCTTGATTTTACTGGTGGTCCCACCTGGGCTCGAACCAGGGACCAACTGATTATGAGTCAGCTACTCTAACCAACTGAGCTATAGGACCGGTTGTAGTTATATCAAGGCTTAGAAGGGCATTTAAGTATTAGCTACTTGTCCTTTTAAACCTTATTTACGTTGAAAATTACGTTAAGGTTAAAAGTACCACTTTCAGCATTTCAACAACTTAGGTGCAAATATAAGCGTATTTAGAATTTAAAAAAGTCATACCGTTAAAATTATGCAACAATATTAATTGTCAGTTAAAACCTTCCAAATCATCAAAAGACGTCAGATAATGAAAACAAGCTTTGAAAACAGTTTTGTACATTGTATTGATAAATTTGATATTATGAAAAAGCTACTTCTTCTTTTACTGTTAGTTCCTGTGGTTTCTTTTTGTCAATCTCCATACATATCTTATTATGAAAATGGTAAAATAAAAGTAGCTGGAGAATCTTTTGAAGAAATTGTAGGATCTAAAGTTTCTGTAAAAAAGATTTAAACTTAAGAATGAGTCCTGATTTAAAATCAAAAAAAATAGGCAAACTCCTCTATGGAATACCAGTTACTATATCATCTGATAATGATATAACAGTTTTGTACATTTGTCTTTTAATTTATATTAAACCATAAAACTATGATTTTTTTAGAAAAGTATTATCCCGTTATTTTAGCATTTTTAAGCTTTTTGTATTCAGTTTCTTTATGGTTCTCAGGTAATGAACTAGAAGGTTTATATGTTGGCCTCTGGCCAGTAACAATTCTAGCTTTTGCTATAGTTATTAGACAAAGAAGGAGTGATAAAAAAATAAAACATCATGAATAATATAATAATGTTTGTTGTTGGTTCAGTCATATTTATTGGGTACCTCTTTTTTTATTTTAGAATAGTAATAAGGCAACACAAAGTAGAACTAACAGACACGAGCTACTATGATGCAAATGATTTTGATGGAATTGGAAATCAAGGTCGGTTTCCCGATAAAAAACCTAAAAACAGGGCTTAAAATGAGAAGACTTACTCTATTTGTTGTTTTTATTCTTTTATCCTGTTCCAAGGATAGTCCAATTCCGGATGCACCAAAACCAATTGTAACCAAATTTACTTTAACTGTTACTGCTTCTGAAGGAGGGAGTGTAACTGATGGCGGAACATATGCTGAAGGAACAGAAGTAACTGTTACTGCAACACCAAGTGAAGGTTATCGTTTTACGGGATGGGAAGGAAATGACTCCACAAGTGAAAGTCTAACAATAACTTTAAATTCAAATCAAACATTTCAAGCCCTTTTTGAATTAATTCCACCTGTTCAATATACCTTAACCGTATCAGCATCCGAAGGAGGGACTATTTCAGAAGGGGTAGATACATCTGACGAAAGGCTTGTTGGATTAACGTTTATGGTTGTCTTGGGTACAGAAGTAACATTCACCGCAACTCCAAATGAAGGATATGAATTTATAGGATGGGAAGGGAATGATTCAACAAGTGAAACCTTGACTGTTACTGTAAATTCAAATCAATCTGTTCAAGCACTTTTTGAATTAATAACACTAAATATTTTATTTACAGCTGGTAATGGCGGCTCAATTAAAATAAAAGGTGAAAATATTTATGAAGAAGGAGTAGAGTTATCAAGTGCTATAAATCAGATAGAAATAAGTGTCGAAGCAATTCCAGAACTGGGATATATTTTTGTGGAATGGAGGTCAAACTTTGGTGATATGTTTTCAGCAGAAAAGCTTTATTTTCCAACTGAATACCAATTTCTTCCTAGCAATACTGATATTATATTAAATGCAGCATTTGTGTTGGCACAGGCTCCAGCTCCACTATTTGATAAAGACTTATGGTGGGGTCAAATAGTTGATTTTCCTCCTGAAATATTTTTTGCATCCGATTTATCTAACACTTTAAGAGAAAAATTTACGGTTGATTTAAACCTTGCAATATCTCAATTTGGAAACTATGGCCCTCTTGAATGTTATGTCCTTGGAAATAGCACTAATGCGGCTAATGAATTAGCTATTGAATATTGCAATAGAAGGGTTGAAAGAGGTCAAGAAGGAGATTTAAATGGTTGTATAGATAACCAAATGAATGACAATGGCTATGGTATGGAATATTATAGAAAAGATAACGATGGTAATGGTATTTGGGCATCGTTAAATGGGTCTAGACATCATGGTTATCATTTATTACAATTTTCAAAACCTTATCATTATGAGGAAGACCCTTCAAGTATAGAATATACGATTGTAGTTTTTCACGAGTATTTTCATGTTGTCAATGCAGCAAATGTATTTAGTGACGAAAGTATTTATATTGAAGGAATTGGTCAACAAATTCCTGAGAGGGGTCCCCCAGCAATGGTAGAAGGGTCTGCTAATTACCTTAGTCATTATCTTGCAAGAAAACTATTTGATTATCCAAATTCTTATTTGAATTTAAGACTATATATGGTGACTCAGATGGATAACATAAAAAGAGCTAGGAACGAATTTCCCAATTGTAATAATGTTAATTTATCAGAGATAAATTTTGGAGATTCATGTGATATGTATAGCCTTGGAACATGGGGAATAGCTTACTTGCTGGATAGAGCTGATAATATTAATGCATACCAAGAAGTGCTATTTCCATTAATAAATGATATTGGTTATTACGCGGCTTTTGAACAAACCTTCGGAATTACATTTGATGAATTCGAAATAGAATTCAGAATTTTTCTTGAATTACCTATATCGCAGCAAATAGAAATCATCCCTGATATTTAAATCCTCGACATATCGTCTTCAGTAAGTTCAGATCACGAAAACAAGCTTTGGAAATAGTTTTGTACATTGTATTTATAAATTAGATATTATGAAAAAGCTACTTCTTCTTTTGCTGTTAGTTCCTATGGTTTCTTTTGGGCAATTAACTACAAAAAAGCTTGAAAAAATGAAAGCTAAGACAGAATTTACATCAAAGCTAATTAAAAGTGGAGCTTCCGTTTTTATTGGGGTTTTTAAAACTAAAAGAAGAGCTTTTGATAAATCAAATATAGGTTCACACATAAAAAAGAATTTAATGGAATGCGGATTAACTGTAACTTCCAAAGAAGAAAATGCTGACTATATAATTGAAGCAGACTATGTAACTGACGCTATAGCCAAGAAACAAATTCTAGGATTGTGGCTAAGTATGGCAGACAGTCAAGGTGATAATGTTTTGAGTTGGCAGTTTGAAAGAAAAATAGGTGGTGTCATACTAAAACCTCAAGAAATTGGAGAGTTTTTAAAGTATATCATTAAAAATAATTTATCAGATTCAGTTGAAATTTTAAAAGATTCTCCTTCTCAACCCACTCAGCCTTCTCAGAATCAGGAAACAAACAAAAAACATGCTATTGAACTACTTAAGGAGCTAAAAGGGCTTCTAGACTTAGGTCTATTAACCCAAGAAGAGTTTGACAAGAAAGCAGCTGAACTAAAGAAAGTGATTCTAGGCAAATAAAAAATCCCCACCGAAAGCAAAAGCTAAAGTGAGGGCTACAAAGCATCAATACCACTTGACCTTTATTTAATCAATAGCAGGCATATCCTCTTCAGTAATAGTTTCTTTTAGAAAGCATTTACCTCATTAATTATATATTCAATATATTTGAGAAGACTCCTTTTATTAATTAGAAGATTAACCCTATTTGTTTTTATGAAAATTAATTCATTTTTAAATTACTCTGATTATCTAGATACCATAGTAAACAAAATAATGTCACAAATAAGAGTGAATGAAAAAACTTTAATTGGAATTGCAACTGGTTTTAGTCCAACTAAAATATATTCTCTAATTGGAGAAAAGCTCAAAAATGAACCTGAATTAAGAGCCAAAATCTATATTTTTCAATTGGACGAATGGAAAGGGGTTTCTGTTAATGAAAAAAATTCTTGTCATTATTACATTATTAATAATGTTATTGTTCCATGGAAACTAGATATTAAAAATTGTTTTATGATAGATGGTCTAACTTTTGAAGATGAAAATCAATTAATTAAATATCAAAAATATCTAATTAAAAAATCTCTTGACATATGTATTTTGGGAATTGGTGAAAATGGGCATTTAGCTTTAAATGAACCTGGCACAAAAAAGAATCAATTATTTGGTATTCAAAAGTTATCATCTGCTAGTTTAAATCATGCAATGTTGGAAAAGTCTAAACAATTAATTACTCACGGAATAAGTATTGGAATAAAAGAAATAATGGATTCAAAAGAAGTTATTTTACTTATTTCAGGGGAGAATAAACAGCAGACCTATGAAAGTTTCATTACAAAAAAAGATTATAATTCCTTTCCTGCATCAATACTTCATAATCATCAAAATTGTTCCACATTCATTGATCCTGATACCATTAATTTATCTTAATATGCAATTACATTATTTTGATTGGGTTGTCATTCTATTTTACCTTCTTGTTTCTTCTTTTTTAGTTTTATGGTATACAAAAAAGACAGGTACAAGTCATGAAAATTATTTTCTTAAAGGAAGATTTATGATCTATATTGTTAAACATAAAGAGCTATTAATAAATTTAGCCTTTAAAAAGAATCGTATATTATGATAAAAATAGCCTACATCGGGGCGGGCAGTTTACAATTCGGACCGATTATCGTTCAAGACATTTTGATGAGCACAACACTGTGTCAAAATGGTTTGGAAATTCACTTGATGGATATTGAAATTAACCACTTAGATCATGTGGTCAAGCATGGTGAATATGTCAATGAGAAACTAAATCGCAAAGCTAAGATTATAGCTACAACGAATAGGGACGAAGCTATAAAAGAAGCTGATTTTGTTATTTGTGCCCTCGAAAAAGATCGCAATGTATACTGGTCACAAGATTTTCATATTCCTAAAAAATATGGATTTAAGCAAGTATACGGTGAGAATGGTGGAATAGGTTCGCTTTTTCACGCACTACGAAATATCAAAGTTATTATGGATTTGGCTAGGGCTATGGAAAAATTATGCCCTGATGCTATGCTTTTGAATTTTTCGAATCCAGAGCATAAAATTTGTGAAGCTTTAACTAGATTAACTTCGATTAAAACTGTTGGTTTATGTCATGGGGTTTTTATGGGCAGAGAACAATTGTCTGAATTATTAGCTGTTCCCTTAAACGATTTGCAGACCAAAGCCTGTGGCATCAATCACTTTACTTGGTTTCAAGAAATCAGACAAAAATCTACAGGAGAAGATCTGTATCCAAAATTGCGGGAGATCGAACAAAAAGGAGATTGGTTGGCCAAATGGCACGAAATGGCTTTAGGTAGAATTCTATTTAGACGTTTTGGCCAATGGCCTTCGCCTGCTTCCAATCACTATGGAGAGTATATTCGCTGGGCAGAAGAATTTGTGATTCCACAATTACAATTTTTCTATGACCCCTATGAAGGTCATCCATGGGAGAACAATCAAATTCCAGAAGGAGTGTATACCGTAGACCGTGTTGATTATCAAAGAGAATGGACCAAAGATTGGAGTAAAAAGCTTTTACCTGTTGGTAGTACGGAAGAAATACAATTGGAAAATGATGACGGTAGTTTTAAGAGCTCTGGCGAGATAGCCACCCAAATTATGGAATCAGTGATGAGTAATGAAAAACAATGGCTTGAAGCTGTAAATGTACCTAACAAGGGGGCGATTCCCAACTTACCCGATGATTTAGTAGTAGAACTTCCGGCTTATTGTGATGCTTCAGGTATTCAACCGGTTGCCATGAAGCCTATTCCGGAAGGTATTGCTGCAACCATTCGCTTGCATGCGAGCATTCACCAATTGTTGGTCGAAGCCTATGATGAACAATCTAAAGACAAATTACTGCAGGCTATCTTGATAGAACCCACGGTAAACTCCTATCGAAACGCAGTAGATATGTGCCATGAAATGCTGACATTACAAAAAGAGGTACTTCCTCCGTTGAATTAAATGATACTTTCCGAAAACTTAGAAAATAGTGTACCTACAGGGCTTGAATTCCTTGATTGGGTTGTTATTAGTTCCTATATGATATTTTCGATGGGGATCGCCTTTTTTGTAGCGAAACATAAATCAAAAAACATTAATGATTTTTTTGTAGCAGGACGCAACTTGCCTTGGTGGCTTTTGGGCACATCGATTGCAGCAACCTGGTTTGCGACAGACGCTCCTTTGGCGGTAACTGCATTGGTTCGTAGCAAAGGTATTTATGGTAATTGGCTCTGGTGGTATCTGGGTACAGGCATTTTGATGATGGTCTTTTTCTACGCTAAATATTGGCGAAGGGCTGAAATACTAACTGATGCTGAAATGATTGAGCTACGCTATAGTGGTAAATCGGCATCGGTGCTCAGAGGTTTTACTGCTGGATTCTTCGGAATTTTTAAAAACTGTATTTCTTTAGGATGGGTGATTCTCGCCATGCTTAAATTTTCGAATATTATGTTGGGTTGGAGTGCTGAACTCGCGCTTGGGATTACTTTGATATTTGCACTCGTGCATACCTTGACATCAGGAATCAAGGGGGTAGTCATTTTAGATATGCTGCATTTTTCTGCAGGTACTATTAGTACCGTTATACTCGCAATTTTGGTTTTGGTTAAGGTGGGTGGACCCACAGAATTGGCAACTCAAATTGCGGCAAGAGCAGATGCACCAGCGGGAGTATTGGATATGTTTCCTGATCTATCGCATATTGGGGTCACCGAAATGATATCCTTTGTTTGCCTTATTGGTGTTTTATGGCTGGGGCAGGCGCAAGGGGATGGTTATATTGTGCAACGCCTGTTTTCTGCGAAGAATGAAAAGCACGCGATCAAAGCGTCATTGTGGTTTGCTGTTGCTGGGGTGGTTATTCTTACTTGGCCATGGATTGTTGTCGGTTTAGGTTCTATTGTTATTTTACCAATTTCTGAAGCTTCACCAGCATTATCGGCTGATCCTGAATTGATATATCCAATGATGATTAATGCCGTGCTACCTGAAGGATTAAAAGGACTTTTGGTAGCAGCCTTCATGGCAGCTTTTATGAGTACTGTAGATACCCATTTATGTTGGGGCGGTTCATATATGGTTAATGATATTTACAAACGATTTATCAATTCAAAAGCCAATGACAGTCACTACTTATTTGTTTCTCGGCTAAGTATTGTAATCTTATTGTTGCTATCCGCCGTTGCTGCATGGCAAATGGATAGTATTGCGGAGGCATGGATTTACATCATAGAAATAGTTTCCGGTATCGCTATCATTCTTATGTTACGTTGGTTTTGGTGGCGTATCAATGCATGGTCCGAAATTACAAGTATGATCTCGGCCTTGTTCTTAGCCAATGGTTTTTTATGGATTAAATGGATGCATGGCTTTGGATTGGTCAATGATACGGTTCTAGCGCGGGTCAACGGGTGGTACCAAGATGATGTTGCACTTATTCGCGCAACGGTTATTCTCATATTGTGTACCATCATTAGTCTTGTGGTTACCTTTGCCACCAAGCCTGTAGACAATGATAAACTGCTTTCCTTCTATAAAAAAGTGCGCCCCAAAGGTTGGTGGGGACCTATAGCAGCCCAAGTTCCTGAACTTGTTGACACGAGTAGTTCACGAAATTCTTGGCTTGGCTTTGTTTTTGGAGTCATCTTTTTGAACAGTCTTTTATTTAGTGTGGGTCATATGGTGTTAGGTAGTTATTCCATAGCATTGATATTGTTAGTCATAGGAGGAATAAGTGGTTGGTTGACACTAAAATTAGTAGAAGTAGCAAAAACACAAGAATATTTATGAATATAATTCAAAAATATTTTTTTTCTATTTAAAAGATATTTTTGACAATACGGTTAACTATAAAAATAAAACCCTTGATTATCGGGGGTTTATATTCATGTTTGCAGAGAGACAGGGATTCGAACCCTCTTTTACTTCTTTTGTTAATACCTTCTATTAATATAATAAGAAAATCCCTCTTTGAACTACTGTTCTAGAAGGGGCCTCATTTATTTGTAAACGTTCGTAAACTTTTGAATACGAATGTTACATTTTTCTTTAACTTTAGAAGATTAAAGACAAATTACTCTATACTTTCTTCTTTGGATAAGCCGCTTTAAAATGGCGTAGGTTAATTAGGACTCTTATTTTAATTCCATTCGTTGGAGGGTTAATTTCAGGTATAGTTGCTGGACCTATAAATTTCTTCACTTCTAACCCGACAAGTGGTATGGTAACAAATTACAAAGAAGACGTGTAATATATTATTGTAAAAATGATAAAAAAATTGTTATTACAACTTTAATAATTACAATCGTTACAAGAAAGAATTTTTAATTGAACAATTTAATGGAAATTCTTTTGCAAACATTTTAGATGACAGAGTTTATTGCAGGGAGAATGGGAGAATGAAAACTTTAGAAGGTATTAAATCTTCTTTAAAAAGTAAGCCAGGGGGTTTTACTCTGGAATATCAGTTAAAGGAGTTATTAAATAATGGGACACTAATTGAAATTAAAAAGAAAGAAGATGTTATTAATACAAACAGATTTAGACTTCTTGAAATTGGAGAAGAAGTTTATGTTGGAGATTTAAGTGAAGAAGAATCTTTACCAATGAGATTTTTAGATGGTTCCTATATTACTTTTACTACTATTGGAATATTCATAGGTGTAAGCCTTGTTATAGCTCTCATAAGTTGGCTCATTAAACCCTTTATGGTTAAAGAAGAATAAACCTTACTTAGTTCTTTTTGAGCCCTAATTCAGGATTTTGCTTGACAAAAGCGTTCCATTCGGCATCGTATTTCTTAACCTCCTTAGGCTTCAGAGCAGCCATCCTCAGGTATCCTTTTTCCTGTTCTTAGATTCATTAGTTTAAAATAAATGAGGCTTTTTATTCAACACAAAGAGCTGCTGCTCCTAAAATAGCAATCCCTTTTATTTGTGAAACTTTAATTACTAAATGCTCCAATTGCTTAGGAAAAGCATATTCATTTAGGGTTTTTTCCATCGATTTTTTAAAGAGGTGAGTTGCCTTACTGATCGATCCGCCGAGCACAATGGCCTCTGGAGCAACTATATAGTTAATGCTTTTGATGGCGTTTCCTAAGTGCACACCGAATTCGTGATACGCTTGCAAGGCATTAGAATCTCCTTGAGCAGCTAAGATGCTCATTTCTTTTGCACTTGAATCAAATTTTCTTTCAAAGAAAAGACTACTGGCGTAATGCTCCATAATACTATCTTTGTAAGCAATCAATCCTATTTCTCCAGCTCCACAAAGCAAGCCATTGTAAAGTTTATTTTTAATAATTACTCCCATCCCCAGGCCAGTCCCGATCGATAGTCCAACAAAATTGGTGAAGGCTTTTCCATTACCATAGATTTGTTCTCCCTTAGTAAAACAATTAGCATCATTATTTAAGTAAACAGGTATCGCATAGCGGTCTTCTAGGATTTCTTTAAGAGGAACTTCTTTCCAAACAGGAAGATTCATAAGGTCATAAATAACTCCAGAATCGGGATCTACTATCCCAGGAACTCCAACTCCAATTGCAGTTGTTTTTTTTGTAATTACAGCATCTACTGTTTTGAAAAGGATAATGAACATATCTGATTCTGTAATATTTCGATGTACAGGATTTGAAACTTCAAAATCAATTTTCCCAAAGGAAACACGACCTGCTTTAAAGTTAGTTCCGCCAAGATCAATACCCAGGTATTCTTTCATTTACTATTGCTTTTTGATTCTATAGTTTTATTAATAACTAAGGGTTTTGCCCAAAAACCTATTGATAAGATAAAAGTTAGAGGTATGATTAGGAAAAATAAGGCTGTTTTTAAAGAAATAGCTTCTCCGATCATTCCAACAATAAATGGAAAAATTGCTCCACCCGCAATTCCGGTACACAATATACCAGATAAAGACCCATGATTTGATTTTATTGAATTTAGGCCCAAAGAGAAAATGATGGACCACATTACAGAAATAGAAAATCCAAGCATGGGGAAGGCAAATAAGGCTGAGGGCGCATTGCCCAGAAGTGCAAAAAACAAGCATAAGATTGTTGTTACAGAAGCACCAATTAGCAGTTTCCTGCTATCTATTATTTTTAGCAAGGCGAGCCCCAAAAGACAACCAAAGGTCAGCATTGCCCAGAAGTAGGCAACTGTATTTGCACCAACTGTTTGTGGATCTAACTGATGATATTCTTGTAAAAAATGAGAAATCCAATTTCCAATTCCTTGTTCAACCCCTACGTAACAAAATATTCCTATGAAGTATAAGATTGTATATTTGTTTTTTAACAACTCCCAATATGAACTGGTGTCTCCCACTTTTTCATCTTTCACTTTTTCATAGTTTGGATATTTTATTAGTCCTGTTAAAAGAAACAAAGCAAAAGAAAAGACTGAGAAAACAATATATAACGAAGCCCATGGAATGTTTTCGGGCACAAGACTACGTAGGCTAGTGGCCCAATTTTCAGAAGCATGATCTCCAACTAAATAGAGATATAAATATGGGCTAGCAAAAGATGCACCTCCAAAAACTAACTGAGCAGCTACTGAATTAAAAGCAAAATGCTCCTTCCCCCCAGCACTCCTTAGCATGGGATTTATGATAACTTGTAAAATTGCCATGCAACTGCCCAATACAAATAGGGTAATGCTAAAAACAAAATAGGTTGGGACAAATACAAAACCAAGAGAAGCAAGTGTCATAAGTAAAAAAGAAAAACTTAACAGAATTTTACTGCCAAAACGTTCAGATAAAAAACCAGCGGGGATTGACATTATACCATAAGCAATGAAAAAGGAAAAAGGCAAGAATCCAGTCATAACAAGACTCAGATCAAAACTTTTTTTGACATCGACAATGATTGAATTGAGGATGTTGGTGACTAAGGAAATAACAAAGAATATCAGCATAACCAAGAACACAATATGGAGGTGCCTTTTTGGAGCCTGCGCTTTATTTATAGATTCTTCCATAGACATATATTAAAAGGATATAAAAACAGCAATTTAAGTTAACGATTTCTTAAATAAACTTGAATGTATAATTTAATGTTAGATACTAAGCTACATATATTGGTTGTGTTAAACAAGTTTACATAAGTTATTAAAAAATGCATTAAAACAGTTTTGTATATTAGTTGCAAATAACATTACTATGAGTTCTAATAAATTTTTTCAAGTAACTAGTGGTTTTCTCGCTTTTGGATTTACAATCTTGCAAGGTATTGACTGGTTATTTCAAAAATATTCAATTGATAGTAAGTGGTTCAATTATATTATAATTGGCTTGATTGCAGCATTTATAGCTTCCTTATTTTTTTTATTTATAAAATCTCGGCAATCAGAAAGCCAAAAACCCAAATCAAATGACAAAAAAAGTAAATTTATAAAAGTAGCGAATGTTGTATTTACTGGGCTATTACTAATTCTTTTTGTTTATTTCTTTAGAAAATCAGAATCAAAAAATGAACTGCTTACGGAGCTTTTACCAAAAATATCAATAGCATACGACAATAATAATATTAACTATGTCTTTAAAAAATCAAAAGAATTATTAGCAGAATACCCCGAGAATCAAATATTAAAAAGTTTTTTCATTAAATCATCATGGAAAATAAATGTAGATAGTGATATAGATAAAACGGATGTGTATGTTAAATATGGGGGGGATTCAATTTGGAATTATATTGGAAAAACCCCTATTGATAGTTTGAGAGTTCCTGGACTAGGATATTGGGATGATTTTAATTTAAAACTTATAAATGGGAAAACCGAATATATCGGTTCTAAAGGAGAATACGGGTTTTTCAACATTAGTTTAATTGAAAAGTTACCTGATGGCTTTGTTTTAAAAAAATCAAAAGAAGATGTTTTCATGAACATGCCTGGTGTTTATTTTGGAAGTAACATTAAAATAGATGCTTTTGGTGTTTCAAAAAAAGAGGTTTCCAATTATGAGTTTAAGACTTTTATTGAATCGGGAGGCTATAAAAATCCTGATTATTGGGATTTTCCAATTATAATTAATGGACACGAATATAGCTTTGATGAAGCAAAAAGTTTGTTTACCGATAGATATGGAAAATCTGGTCCAAAGAATTGGTCATATGGCGAATATCCAGATGGAGAAGGTGAGTTTCCGGTTAATGGCGTTTCTTGGTTTGAGGCTAGGGCTTACGCAAAATATAAATCTTTAGATTTGCCTAATATTTATCAGTGGCTTGATGCAGCTTTATTGTCAGGGTTTACGTCAAAGTTACCGGAATTAAAAAACTCCAATTATAATTCTACAAAACTGAAAAGCGTAAAATTTCAAAGTGCAAATTTAAATTTATTACCAAATATTGCCGGAAATGTAAGGGAATGGGTAATTAATCCTCATGGAAATGATAGGCGTTCGATACTTGGAGGGGCTTTTAATACCAATGAATATACTTTTAACAGCTTTTATAGTCTAAACCCATTAGATAGGTCAGTTCAAAATGGATTTAGATTGGTAAAAAACTTTGATAATGAAAATGAAGAGAACAATAATTTTAATATCAGACATATAGAGAGAAATTTTGATGATGAAATTGGTGTAAGTGATGAGGTTTTCGAAGTTTATAAATCACAATTCGATTATCCAAAAGCACCCCTAAAAGTCAAAACATCAGAATTGAAAAGTCCAAATCCAAACTATTCAATTGAAAAATTTGAAATGGATACACCATATAATAGTGATGAAAAGTTGTATGGCTTCATTATTTCATCTAAAGAATTTAAAAACAAGTCGGTTCCAATAATTGAATTCCCAACGGCAGGAGCAATATTTTCTGATAAATTTATAATTGACGAGAATTTATTAAAGGAGCGAAAATACATTTTAGATGAAGGTTATTCTTTAATAATTCCTGTTTACTATAATAATTACGATAGAGAAAAACCTCTCAAGGATTGGTGGCCAAACGAATCAGAGGAATATAAAAATGCTATTATCAAAATTGGAAAAGATTTTAAAAGAGTTATAGACTATCTAGAAACAAGAGAAGACTTAGAAATAAAAAAGCTTTCTTATTTAGGCTATAGCTGGGGCTCTGTTACTTCAAATATTCTTTTAGCTATTGACGAAAGAGTTAAGTCAGCAGCTATTTTTATTGGTGGATTAATGCTTCAAAAAAGCAGAAAAGAAATCGAAGCACACATTTATTTACGAAGAATAAAAATTCCAATACTTCACATTGTTGGTAAGCTTGACGGAATATTTGAATATGAAGATTCCTTTTTACCCTGGAATAAACTAATTGGCACCCCTGAAGAGGATAAATTCATTATAGCTGTCGATAATGCTGGCCATGGAGATGGTATTTCAAAAAATATTATAATAAATAACCATTTAGAATTATTGAAAAAGTATAACTAATACTTTTTGAGTTATAACTGCCTTAATAAACTAACAATCAAATAAACATAAAAAACCCCCACTAAAGCAACAGCTAAGGTGAGGGCTACAAAGCATCAATACCACTTGGCCTTTATTTATTCAATAACGTCAACATCTAATTGCTTAAATATTGGGGTTTCTGCTTCTGTTATTTCTACATTTTGTTTGACTCATCCATAAGCAGAATCCATGAGGGCTTTATAGGCGTTCACATCGCCTAATTTTGCCTTATGAATCAATGCTAGTGTTATCATGTCTTCGTTGCTCAGAAGCTCTTTAATGCCTGTCAAAGGATTCACTTCTTCTTGAAGGTAGACTAAGTATATTCGAGCTATTCTCTTTCCATTCAGGGTCCTATTTCTTAACCTTCTTAGGCCGCAACGCAGCTCTAAGCTCTGGGGTGTTTAAATAATAATCCGTTATATCATCGCTCTCTTCGATATACCCTTTCTGCATCAATAGCGGCTTTAGCCCCTTCAATGTTTTGTTGCAGAATTTTTTTAAGTAAAATTGGCTAGACTATAGAAGAACCTTATTTTTGTAGTAAACGCTAGAAAATGAAATCTTCAAAAAAACCGGATAATGTAGCATGGAACGAAGAAAGTCAGGAATACATATCAAAACTCCTTCCTTACGCCATTAGTAACAGCAGTCCTGTAATTAGTATTCCCAATGTAGACTCTTTTAAGAAAAAGGGGGTTGATAAGGTTTCTAAGCAGTTTCAGGCAGAGCTTGCAGACTTACAAAATAAAATTAAAGCCTTTGTAGATCTAGCTACAGATACCCAAATGGTTTATTCTGCCAAGTTTAAATTCGAGCCCATAGTAGGGGAAACTTATCATTTGTATCAAGGCGAAAAAGAATCTTTTTTGTCTCTAATTGAACCTAATAGCTGGAGCAAAAAACACGAGGGCTCTTTTAGGCTAAGTGGTGAATATAAATGGGAGCGCCTGTAACTACTATCTAAAATTCTGAGTGGCTATAAATGTTTTTTTAAAACAATTTTGTAGCTCTGATATTAAGCCAAAAACAGTATGTGTAGTGATAAAAATAAGAGTTGTGGGTGTTTTTCTAAATGACACATAAGCCTAATTCCCTTATTTAATTGCTATACTTTGTGTTTGAAGAGTCCATCCCAACAAATATCCTTAATTTTACTCAATATTAAATCTAATGGAAAGCCCTAGACAAAAAAAAATAGCAACTTTATTACAACAAGAAATCGCACAAATGCTTCAAGGGGCTGTCCGAAAAGAAGGCGTTTCTAATCTTTTGATCTCCGTAACCAAAGTTGCCGTTACTGTAGACCTTTCTATTGCTAAAATATACTTAAGCCTGTTCCCTCCAGCAAAAGCCCTAGAGGTATTAAAGGGAATAAAATCGAATAGCTTTCAAGTAAAACACGACCTCGCTAAATTGCTTAAAAATCAATTGCGAAAAGTTCCAGATCTGGTTTTTTACTTAGACGATTCTCTAGATTATATTGAAAAAATTGATCGCGCGCTTGAAGCTACAAACGACCCTATCAAAAACCCCGAGAGCTTGGATTCTCGTAAAAAAAAATAACCCCGTGCGCTTCCAATTATACATAGCTACTAGATATTTCTTCACCAGAAGCAAGCAAAACGTAATCAACATAATCAATTATATTGCTCTTTCGGTCGTCTTAATTGCTGCTGCTGCTTTGTTAATTGTTCTTTCAGCTTTTACGGGGCTAAAAGATTTTGGCCTTTCGTTATCTAATGTTTTTGATCCCGACTTTAGGGTTGAGACTGTTCAAGGAAAAGCCTTTGAAGTTGATACGCTTAGCATGTCCAAGGTTAAAAAAATCGAAGGAATTATTGAAATTTCCGGAATCATTGAAGACAAAGTTTTTTTAAATTATAGAGACAAAAACCATGTAGCCTACTTAAAAGGTGTTGACCCTTCCTACCTAAATGTAATTGAAAAAGACTCCCTTTTAAACAGTGGCAGATGGTTTAGCGAAGAATTTGATGAGGTTGTTATTGG
>Ga0209711_10002573_pt1 | contig 16038 bp, 10 predicted proteins | sample ArcticOcean_MG_C_7_FD_187441 | JGI IMG/M metagenome (GOLD analysis project Ga0209711, IMG submission 187441) | Marine microbial communities from western Arctic Ocean - ArcticOcean_MG_CB11_88 (SPAdes) (version 2) | ecosystem: Environmental > Aquatic > Marine > Oceanic | place: Arctic Ocean... | reverse complement strand
TATTAAATTTATAATTTTTTCATTTTTGATTATTTTTTTATCCAATAATTTACTAATTTTTATTCCTTTGCTTAATCTTAATCCCATAATCAATATATCTATATTAGTTTCAGAGTTATCTATAAAACTAATTTTTTTAAATTCTACGTCATGAGTATTTTTGGATAACCAAGATTTAGGGCTTTTATAATTTTCAATTTCAAATCGTTTATTATCGTCATTTGATGACCACAACCTACTATAAGCACCTGGTCCTATGCCAATCCAATTATCAGAATTCCAGTAATTTAAATTATGATTACATTCAAAATTATTTCTGGCGTGATTAGAAACTTCATATCTTTTATAATCAAAATTTTCTAACAAAAAATTAGTATTATCATAGAAATCAGCAGACAGATCATCATCAATAACTTTTAATAGTCCTTTTTTATAATCTGAATAAAACTTTGTACCCTCTTCAATGGTAAGTTGGTAAACAGAAATATGGTTTGGTTTAAAATTTTTTATTACATTACTTAATTCTATTTCCCACTCTATAATTTTTTGATTTTTTAAACCATATATTAGATCAATTGAAACATTACTAAAAGTTTTTTTACCAAGCTCTAAAGCAATAATTGCATCTTTATAATTATGCTTTCTTCCAAGAAAATTTAAATTAGTATCATTTAAAGATTGAATCCCTAATGAAAGTCTATTTACACCTATTTGTTTAATATCTAAAAATTTTTCTCTTTCGGATGAACCCGGATTTGCCTCTAATGTAATTTCAATGTTTTCTTCAAAATTAAAAAGTTTATTTGCTGTATTTAGTATTTTATCAATTATTTTTAAAGGCATTAAAGATGGAGTGCCTCCACCAAAAAAAATTGTATTTAATTTATTGAATTTAACATTATGCTTTATTAGCATTTCTTTCATTGCGTGTAATTGATTTACATAAGCGTGTATCCAATCTTCTTCATTGATACTTTCTGTCGTATGAGAATTGAAATCACAATAGGGACATTTTGATTCACAGTAAGGCCAATGAATGTATAGCCCTAAATTATTTTTATAAGTTAAGTTCAATTTTTTAAACTAGGAAAACAAATATTTATTAATTTTTTAAAGGCTAAAAATCTATGACTAATACTATGTTTAAATTCTGGATCTAGTTCACCAAATGTTTTATTAAATCCAATTGGTTTAAAAATTGGATCATAACCAAAGCCATTTTGACCTTTAGGAGGCCAATTAAAAACCCCGTTTACAGAACCAGAAACAGTTACATTAAACTCATCCGGCCAACAAACAGACAAAGAACAAACAAAGAAGCATTTTTTACTTGGGTTAATAGTTTTATTAATAGCTTGATTAATTTTGACCATAGCCATATCAAAATTTTTTTCTTTTCCCGCCCATCTTGCTGAATATATACCTGGTTCATTATTAAGATCTTCAAAACATATACCACTGTCATCAGATATACATGGTAAGCCAGTTGCTTTTGATACAAAGCTAGACTTAATTAAAGCATTTTCTTCAAATGTTTTACCATTTTCTATGGGTTCATCTATTCTAAGTTCATAAGCTGAAACAATTTCAATATTAAGTGGCTTTAGTAATTCTTTAATCTCTCTAATTTTTCCTTCATTATGACTTGCTATGACAAGTTTATTTTCTTTAAAAATGCGAGTGCTCATTCTATTTTAATCTAAACCTAAGGCGTTTCTCTGAATTTTAAAAATATGATTTGTGCCAATTTCTGCTAAGTTTAAAAGGTTAAGAAACTGTTCTTTATTAAAGGGATTTTTTTCGGCTGTTGTTTGTATTTCAACAATACCATTTTTTTCAGTTAAAACAAAATTACCATCAGTATCTGCATCTGAATCTTCTTCATAGTCTAGATCTAATATTTCTTGATTTTTCCAAATTCCACATGAGATAGCTGCAACTTGATCAGAGATAGGATTTTCTGTAATTTTACCACTCTTTAATAAAAAATTAATAGATTCATACAATGCTACCCAAGCACCTGTTATGGAAGCAGTTCTTGTTCCTCCATCAGCTTGAATGACATCACAATCTATTTTAATTTGAATTTCACCTAATTTTTTCAAATCTATAATTGATCTTAATGATCTACCTATTAATCTTTGTATTTCATGAGTTCTACCAGAAGCTTTTCCTCTACTCACTTCCCTATCCATTCTAGTATGAGTTGATCTAGGAAGCATTCCGTATTCAGCAGTTACCCATCCTTTTCCTGAATTTCTTAACCAAGGAGGTAGCTTTGTGTCTATTGAAGCAGTACACATTACGTGTGTGTTACCAAATTTAGTTAGACATGATCCTTCCGCATAAGGAGAAACTTTAGTCTGAAGGTTAATATCTCTTAATTGGTTGTTATCTCTTTTAGAATGTCTTATAATCATATCTTTATTCACATTAATCCAGTTAATAATTTATAATTAACAACTATTAACTTAAAACTAAAAAAAATTCTAATTTTTAATTTTTAAATTGATACGCCTCTTGAAAATCAAATGAAAATTAACTATTTCATTCTCATACTTATTTTATTAGGAGAAACCCATTGGCTAATGATAAAGATGCATCAGAAATAATTGATGATGAAGAAAAATCTAAAGAAGACGAAATACAATATTTAGCTGATGATGAAATTGAAGAAGAAGTAGAATTATCAGATGATGATGAGAAAAATGAATTTGAATTAAAAATTGCTGAGCTCAAAGATCAATTGATGAGAACTTTAGCAGATAGTGAAAATTTAAGAAAAAGAACACTCAAAGATGTAGAACAAGCAAAAAAATATAGTCATATTACATTTGTAAGAGATCTTGTGTCTTCAGTTGACAATCTAAAGAGAGCTCTAGATTCTGTTCCTGAAGATAAATCTAATTTACCTGAACCAATTAAAAATTTAATTGTAGGTCTAGAAATTGTAGAAAAAGAAATTCTAACTACGTTAGAAAAAAATAATATTAAGCAAATTGATCCAATAAATGAGAAATTTGATTATAATTTTCATCAAGCTATGTTTGAGATTCCTACCAGTGATTGTGATCCGGGTACTGTAGTCCAAGTTTCTCAAAAAGGTTATTTGCTATACGATAGATTAGTAAGACCAGCTATGGTTGGTGTATCAAAGAAAATTGAAGAAAAAAAAGATAATCCTGATAATGAAAAAGGTATTAATACTATTGAAAAAAAATAAATAATTTTTAATCTTGAATATCTAACATTTTCCCCCATATAAAAAGTTGTTGATTATAAAAAGAAATCTTTTATTTCAAATATTTTAAATAAAGCTATAGGAGTTTAATTGATGGCTAAAGTTATTGGTATTGACTTAGGAACAACTAATTCATGTGTCGCTGTTATGGATGGCAAAACACCTAAAATTATTGAAAATAGCGAGGGTGCTAGAACAACACCTTCAATGGTTGGTTTTTCAGGTGAAGAAAGACTTGTAGGTCAACCTGCTAAGAGACAGGCTGTAACAAATCCAGAAGATACTCTTTATGCTATTAAAAGATTAATTGGTAGAAGACATGATGACGAATATTCTGATAAATTTTCTAAATTAGTACCTTTTAAAATAGTTCCAGCAAAAAATGGTGACGCTTGGGTTGAAGCAAATAGCCAACAATATGCTCCTTCTGAAGTATCTAGTTTTATTTTACGAAAGTTAAAGGAAGATGCAGAAGCTTATCTTGGTGAAACTGTTGATAAGGCGGTCATAACTGTTCCTGCTTACTTTAATGATGCACAAAGACAAGCCACAAAAGATGCTGGAAAAATTGCAGGACTAGAGGTTTTAAGAATAATAAATGAACCGACTGCTGCTGCCCTAGCTTATGGTTTAGATAAAAAAGAAAGTGGAATTATAGCTGTTTATGATCTTGGTGGAGGAACATTTGATGTTTCAATATTAGAGGTAGGAGACGGAGTATTTGAAGTTAAGTCTACTAATGGAGATACCTTTTTAGGTGGTGAAGATTTTGATGAAAGAATTATAAATTTTATAGCAGATCAATTCAAAAAAGAAAATGGGATTGATTTGCGATCTGACAAATTAGCTCTTCAAAGAATGAAAGAGGCGTCAGAGAAAGCTAAAATTGAACTTTCAAGTGCTGCTCAGACTGATATTAATCTTCCATTTATTACAGCTGATGCAAGTGGACCAAAACATTTAAATGTTAAAATGACCAGATCACAATATGAAGCTTTAGTGGATGATTTAATTACTAAAAGTATTGAACCTTGTAAAGCAGCTTTAAAAGATGCAGGAGTTTCTGCAAGTGATATTGACGAAGTTATTCTAGTTGGTGGAATGACAAGAATGCCAAAAATTATTGAAGCAGTATCTAAATTCTTTAAAACAGAACCACATAGAGGAGTTAACCCTGATGAAGTAGTAGCTTCTGGAGCTGCAATTCAGGCTGGTGTCTTAATGGGTGATGTTAAAGATGTTTTATTATTAGATGTAACACCACTTTCTCTAGGTATAGAGACTTTGGGGGGTGTTTTCACTAGATTAATAGATAGAAACACGACTATACCTTCAAAAAAATCTCAAACTTTTTCTACTGCTGAAGACAATCAATCTGCTGTTACTATTCGTGTATCACAAGGTGAAAGGGAATTGGCCTCTGATAATAAGTCATTAGGTGAGTTTAACCTTGAAGGAATAGCTTCTGCAGCAAGAGGAACTCCTCAAATTGAAGTAACTTTTGATATAGATGCGAATGGTATTGTTAATGTTAGTGCTCAAGACAAAGCAACTGGTAAAGAACAAAAAATTACAATCCAAGCATCTGGTGGGCTAGATGAAAATGAAATAGAAAGAATGGTTAAAGAAGCAGAGGATAATGCTGAATTAGATAAAGAAAAAAGAGAAGCAATTGATACTAGAAATCAAGCTGAATCTATGGTACATGGTGCTGAAAAATCATTAGCTGATTTAGGTGATAAAGCTGACCCAGATTTAAAAAATGAAGTTGAATTAGCTGTTAAAGAAGTTAAAGATGTTCTCGAAGGCGAAAATGTCTCCTCAATAAAAGAAAAAACCACTTCATTATCTGCTGTTATGATGAAGCTTGGTGAAGCTGCATATAAAGCAAATGGTGATCAAAATGATAGTCCAGAAGATCAAGGTGCTGAGACTACTAATGAAAATAAAGAAGATGCTGTAGATGCAGAATTCGAAGAAGTTAAGGAAAACGAAGAAAAAGAAGATACAAAAGATGCTTCATAATTAATTTTTTATCTTTTTATGAGTTGAAGGTGTAAATATGGCACGTGATTATTATGATATTCTTGGTTTACCTAAATCAGCTTCAGATAGTGAAATTAAATCTTCGTATCGTAAATTAGCTATGAAGTATCATCCAGATAGAAACCCTGGTGATAAAAAAGCAGAAGATAATTTCAAGGAAACTGCACAAGCATATGAAATTTTAAAAGATTCACAAAAAAGAGCTGCTTATGACCAATATGGTCACGCAGCATTTTCACAAGGATCTTCTGGAAGCTCTTCTGGTGGAGGATTTGGTGGAGGGTTTTCTGATATTTTTGAAGATATGTTTGGTATGGGAGGACGTGAACAAGGAAGAAAAGCTGCATCTTCAGGATCTGATCTTAGATACGATTTGTCGGTATCTTTAGAGCAAGCCTATTCTGGTGATCAAGTAGAAATATCATTAACAGTTCCTTCTAAATGCGAAACATGTAATGGTTCAGGAGCAAATAAAGGATCTCAACCTAAGCAATGTAATCAATGTGGAGGTCATGGAAAAGTTAGAGCTCAACAAGGTTTTTTTACTATTGAAAGAACATGTGCAGCTTGCTCTGGCATAGGAGAAACAATTAGTGACCCATGCAGGCCTTGTCAAGGACAGGGAAGGATAAACAAACCTAAAAAATTATCAGTTAACGTTCCTGCTGGTGTAGATAATGGTACACGTATCAGACTATCTGGTGAAGGAGAAGCTGGAGCAAGAGGATCTGGAGCAGGTGATTTATATATTTTTATAGACATTAAAGAACATTCCTTTTTTCAAAGAGATGGAAAAGATACGTTTATTGAAGTGCCTGTTTCTTTAATTGATGCAGTACTTGGAAACTCTATACAAGTACCCTGCGTAGATGGCTCTAAAGCTAAAATGAATTTGAGTGCAGGCACTCAAAGTGGTGCTCGCTTAAGAATGAAAGGCAAAGGAATGCCTGCATTAAGAGGAGGGTCAAGAGGTGATCAATACGTTGAAATTAATGTGGAAACTCCAGTAGGAATCTCAAAAAAACAAGAAGATTTATTTAAACAAATAAAAGAATTAGGCATCGATAAGATAAGTCCTAAAACAAAGAGATTTAAAAAAATGATTGAGTAATTACTTTTTAATGTATATTGGATAATAAAATATACTAAATTAGGTGAATTATGAAAAATATTTCTGTTTCAATCCCAGGAGGAAATGGCCGAATGGGAAGAACTCTCTTAGGGCTAATTCTTGATAATCCAAAGTATAAATTAGTAAGCTCAACTTGCCTTCCAGGTGAAGCCGAAGAAGGAATTGATATAGGTCTTCTTGTAGGTAAAAAGAAAATTGAAAAAAACTTAAATAGTGATCCTTTGTCACTATTTTATTCTTCAAACGTAATAATAGATTTTACTTCACCTGAAGCAACAATGTTTCATGCAAAAAAAGCATGGGAAAACAATGTTTCAATGGTTATTGGAACTACTGGATTAAATAAAGACCAAGAAAAAACTTTATTAGAATTATCAAAAAAAATAACAATAGTTTATGCTGCTAATTTTTCAGTAGGAGTAACTTTACTTTCGGATTTGGTCTATAACGCAACTGAAAAATTAGGATTAGATTGGAATATTGAAATTCTTGAAATGCATCATAAAAATAAAATAGATTCTCCTTCAGGTACGGCATTAATGCTTGGTAATTCTGCATCAAAAGCTCGAGGAAAACGGTTGTCAGATATTAAAGCTGTATCAAGAGATGGAATTGTTGGCAAACGTACTGATAATGAAATAGGTTTTGCTGTGTTAAGAGGAGGTGATGTTGTTGGAGAACATTCCGTTATTTTTGCTAATGATGGTGAACGCATTGAACTGCATCATAAAGCAACGGATAGATCTATTTTCGCCTCTGGAGCATTAAGAGCAGCATATTGGGCATCTGATGCAAAACCAGGTCTTTATTCTTTATCAGATGTATTAAACTTAGGTGGTTAAAACTAAATCAATTATATCTATTTATTTAATTTTAATTTATTTATAATTTCATCTAAACATTTAACTTTATTAACTGATCCCATAAGTTTTGATGACCTCATTTGTATAAAGTTTGTATAATAATAATCATTATTGTTTATCAAAAATAAATCTAAAAAGCAGTTTGAAAAATAATATTGTATATTTTTTAATTTTCCTTCTTTTCTAACAAAATCACCTTCTCCAATTTTAGAATGGATTTGATTTTCAGTTAAATTTAATAAAAAATTAAGATTTTTAATTTTTTTAATAGGCAAAGGTTGTTTTTTTAATATTACTTTTTCGGAAGGCAAAGGTTGTTTTTTTAATATAATTTTTTCAGGTTTATTATTAATTTTCTGTTTATTCATTTCAGTAGGAATAATAAATTGATTTTTATGATCAATAGTGTGACAAGCACTAACTAATATTAAAGCACATAAATTAATTACAATTTTATTTAAATTTTTTTTCATAGATGATATTCATAATTAGAGTTTTAAAGTAAGTCTATTTAAAAAAATAATTAGAGAAAAAAAATGACAAAAATAAATTATGATATTGCCTTAATAGGTAATGCAATTGTTGATATTATAGCTCAAACTTCAGATAGAATGTTAAAAGAACTTTTAATAGAAAAAGGAGCAATGCAGATAATAGATGCTGAAAAAGCTGATGATTTATTAAAAATTATTGATAATCCAATCATCGTTTCTGGAGGAAGTGCAGCAAATACTGCAGTTGGATTTTCTTCATTTGGAGGAATAGCATGCTTTTTAGGTCAGACAGGTTCTGACGAATTTGGAACTTTATTTGAAAAAAATATTAACGAAGCGGGTGTGTTTTTTCAAAGAAAACAAAATAATAATTTATTTGAAAAAACATCTAAAAGTATAATTTTAGTCTCACCTGATGCTGAAAGAAGTATGAGCACATTTTTGGGAGCAAGTATAGATTTTAATATAAACTGTGTTAATGAAGAATTAATAATAAATAGCAATATATTATATATAGAAGGGTATTTATTTGATCAACCAGAAGCTAAAAAAGCTATTTATCATTGTTGTAGAATTGCAAAAGAAAAAAATATTCAAATAGCATTAAGTCTTTCTGATTTATTTTGTGTTGAAAGACATAGAAAAGATTTTTTATCTTTAATATCTGAATTTATACATATTGTATTTGCTAATGAAGCAGAATTAAAAAGTCTTTATCAAATGGATTTCAGTAGTTGTATTAATAAATTAAAAGAAGTTGTAACTATTGGAGCAATTACTCTTGGATCTAAAGGTTCTTTAATATTTAAAAATGGATTAGAATATAATATTAATGCAAATAAAATAGAAAACCTTGTTGATACGACTGGAGCAGGTGATTTGTTTGCAGCGGGTTTTTTGTATGGTTTCTCAAAATCTCTTTCTATAGATAACTGTGGATCTCTTGGAACTAAAGCGGCATCTGAAATTATAACTTATTACGGAGCAAGACCAAAAATTTTATTAAAAAATCTTTTGAGTTGAAATATTTATTTTGTATAAATTGAATTATATGCTGCAATAGCAGCAGAGTTTACAATATCAGAGACAGTTGATCCCATTTGCACTATTTGAAAAGGTTTATCACCACCGATCATTAATGGCCCTAACACTGAACCTCCTCCCATTTTTTGTAATAATTTAAATGATATATTTGCTGATAATAAGCCAGGCATTATTAATACATTTGCCGGCCCTGATAATCTACAAAAAGGATAGTTTTGTTTAATTAGATCATGATCTAATGCCACTTCTGCGGTCATTTCTCCATCAAATTCAAATTTTACTTTTCTTTCTGATAATATATTTACGGCTTCTCTAATATTTTGTGAACTTGGTCTTACAGGGTTTCCAAAATTAGAAAAAGATAACAAAGCGACTCTTGGAGTATATCCAAGATTTTTTACAGTGTTTGCAATTCCTGAAGCTATATCTGCTAATTGTTCAGGAGATGGTCTGTCATGAATATTAACATCTCCAATAAATACTGTTCGTTCTTTCGAAACCATCATAGACATTGATAAAAAACTTTTATTATCTTTTGAATGTATTACCTTAGTTATATCATCAAAACATCTTCCAAAAGGTCTTGTTACTCCAGTTATCATTGCATCTGCATCACCTGAGGAAACCATAGCGGCGGCAAATACATTTCTATCTTGATTAATTAATCTCTGACAATCTCTTCTTAGATGTCCTTTTCTATGAAGCTCTTTGTAGAGATTATCTATATATAGATCGTTATTTTGACTTAAGCTTGCATTATGAATGATTAATTCATTTAAACCCTCTAAATTTACTTGTTCCATCGTTTCTCTTACTCTGTGCTCTCTACCTATTAAAATGGGAGTACCAAAACCTGAATTATAAAAAGATAAAGCAGCTCTTATAGTTTTTTCTTCTTCACCTTCAGCAAATACTACCCGTTGTTTTCTTCCTTTTATTTTTGCTTTTATAGGTTCTAAGATAGAAGCAATAGGATCAGTTCGACTAGCTAATTCTCTTTGGTAAGCTTCTAAGTCAGCTATCGGTTTTTTAGCTACGCCTGATTCCATCGCAGCCTTTGCTACAGCTGATGATACAGTTGATATAAGTCTGGGATCGAATGGAGCTGGTATAATATAATCGTTACCATAATGAAGTTGTATACCTTTATATGCTGCATTAACTTCATCAGGAACATCTTCTCGTGCTAAGGACGCAATTGCATTTGCAGCTGCAATTTTCATTTCCTCATTAATAGTAGAAGCTCTTACATCTAATGCACCTCTGAATATATAAGGAAATCCTAAAACATTATTTACTTGATTTGGATAATCAGACCTACCTGTAGCAATTATAGCATCAGTTCTAACGGATTTAACGTCTTCTGGCATGATTTCTGGGGTAGGATTTGCCATAGCAAATATGATAGGTTTGTCTGACATACTTAAAACCATTTCTTTAGAAACTGAACCTGGAACAGATAACCCTAAGAAAACATCAGCACCTTTAAGGGCATCTTCTAAAGTTCTACATTTAGTATCTACGGTATGTCCTGATTTCCATTGATTCATATTAGATTGACGACCTTTATAAATCACACCTTCTCTATCAACTAAAATAACATTTTGATTTTTAGCCCCCATAGCTTTTAGAAGTTCAACACATGCTATTGAAGCTGCTCCAGCGCCGTTGCAGACAAATGTAGTGTCTTTAATATCTCTTTTGGTTAAATGTAGAGCGTTAATTATTCCAGCAGCTGTTACTATAGCTGTACCATGCTGATCATCATGGAACACAGGTATATTCATTATTTCTCTTAATCTTTGTTCAATAATAAAACAATCTGGAGCTTTAATATCTTCTAAATTAATTCCTCCAAAACTTGGTTCTAATAATGAAACGGCATCAACAAATCGATCTATGTCATCAGTATTAACTTCTAAATCTATGCTATCAATATCAGCAAATTTTTTAAATAAAACAGCTTTTCCTTCCATTACAGGTTTTGATGCCGCTGCTCCAATATTACCTAATCCTAATACAGCTGTTCCATTAGATATAACAGCAACAATATTTCCTTTTGACGTATAATCATAAATTGAGTCTGGATTTTTTTCGATTTCTAAACATGGAGCGGCTACTCCAGGAGAGTATGCTAATGATAAATCATGTGAACTAGTTAATGGTGTTGTAGGGATAATTTCTAATTTACCAGGTCCGACCTTTTTTATGATATTCTAGAGCCTCTTTATCCAAGTTTGAAATAACTAAATTATCTTTATTTTTTTTTGACATGATATCCCCAAAATATATTATTAGATTTATTTAATTCTTTTTAATAAAAGCTGAAAAATAAATATCATAACTTTATTATATTTTAATTTCTAATAATAATTTATAATTATATGAATTAAATATTAATTTAAAGGTTATATTTTGATTTTAAATCACAAAAACACTCCTATGATTGAGCAATACTTAGCAATTAAAGATGAATATAAAGATGTATTATTGTTTTACCGTATGGGTGATTTTTATGAATTGTTTTTTGAAGATGCTATTATAGCTTCAAAAGCTTTGGATATAACTTTAACCAAAAGAGGAAAATCAAATGGAACGGATATTCCAATGTGTGGAGTTCCGTTTCACTCTGCTGACAACTATCTACCTAAACTAATAAAAAAAGGTTTTCATGTAGCCATATGTGAACAAACGGAAACTCCAGATGAAGCTAAAGCAAATGGAAAAAAAGGGCCTTTAAAAAGGGAGGTTGTCAGAATTATTTCACCTGGCACAATCACAGAAGATAATTTGTTAGAGAGTAAAACAAATAATTTTTTAGGAGCAATTATTAAGTTAAATAATTCTATTTCAATTTCTTGGGTTGATGTATCAACTGGATATTTTAAATCAAGGAATTTTGAGAACAAAAATAATGAAATTAATCAAAAACAGCTTTTAAATAATTTTTTATTAAGAATGAACTTTTCAGAATTATTAGTATCTGAAGCTATGAATTTAGATTTTATTCCTGAAGAATGGCATGTAATTATAAAACGTCAATCTTCTAGTCTTTTTCATTATTCTGTTTCACTAAAACAAATATGTTCCTATTATTCAATTGTTTCAATAGATGGAATAGGAATTTTTAACGAAGGTGAAATAATAACAGCAGGTGTTCTTCTTTCATATTTAAACTTAACTCAATGTGGAAAAATTCCTATTCTTTCTATATTAAAGTCAGAAACACAAAATAGTTATGTCGAAATTGACTATTTTACTCAAAAATCATTAGAAATAGTTAAAAATCTTTCTGGAGATAGTGAAGGGAGTTTAATCTCATGTATAGACGAAACAGTAACTCCTTTTGGAGCACGTCTATTAAAACAAAGAATTTTAGAACCATTTTATGATATTAATAAAATTAATGAAAATTATAATTTAATAGAATTTTTTATTGAAAATAGTCACTCTTCATTAAATTATAAATCATATTTAAATAAAATACCTGATTTGGAAAGATCATTGTCAAGAATTTCTTCAAATAGAGGTGGGCCTAAAGACTTGCTATTAATTTCAAATGGGTTTTTATATATAAATGATATATATCAAGATTTAACTAAACCTAAAAAATACAAATCAAAGCCTTCTCTATTAAAAAATATAATTCAAAGTTTCAGTATTGATTACAATTTATTTTTTGAGATTCAAAAGGCTTTTAAAATAAATGTGCCTTTATTAGCTAAAGAAGGAGGGTTTATAAAGGATGGTTTCAATGAAAAATTAGATCATTTAAGAAACTTAAGAAATAATGAATACAATCAAATTGTTGAGTTACAAAAGAAGTATTCTCATATTTCTAAAATTAACTCATTAAAAATTAAACATAATAAAGTTCTTGGCTATCATATTGAAGTAAGGGCAATGCATGATGCATCTTTAAGAAATTTGGAACAGTTTATTCATAGACAATCAACAGCTCAGACTTCTAGATTCACTACAGTTGAATTGAATGAAATTGAAATCCAAATTGCTAGTTCTTCATTTAAAGCAATTGAAATTGAATTAGAAATATTTAATTTTTTTATTAAGAAAATAGTTGATATAGGAAACAACATTTTAAATATAACTGCATCTGTTGCATCACTCGACATTGCTGTTATGGCAGCAAATCAAGCAAAAACTAGAAACTATATAAGACCTGAATTATCTAATGATAAAGCATTTGAAATCATTGATGGAAGACATCCTGTAGTAGAAAATCAAATGACCATATCAGAAAACTCATTTATCTCAAATGATTGTATTTTAAATAATAAAAATTATATTTGGTTAATAACTGGTCCTAATATGGCGGGTAAATCAACTTATTTACGACAAAATGCATTAATTGCAATTATGGCTCAAGCAGGTTTTTATGTTCCAGCAAAAAAAGCTAAAATAGGAATTTTTGATAAAATATTTTCTAGAGTTGGCGCTTCAGACGATTTAGCAAGAGGACAATCTACCTTTATGATTGAAATGATAGAAACTTCTGCAATTTTAAACGTTTCAACAGAAAGCTCATTAGTTATTTTAGATGAAATAGGCAGAGGGACAGCAACTTTTGATGGTTTAGCAATTGCATGGTCAGTTTTAGATTACTTACATAATAAAATTAAACCTAGAACTCTTTTTGCAACTCATTATCATGAATTAACAAGCTTGAAAGAAAAATTAGAAAATTTATCTTGCCATAAAATGGTTATTAAAGAATGGAAAGATACAATTATATTTATGCATAAAATAGAAAAAGGCGAAGCAGATAAGTCTTATGGTATTCATGTTGCTAAGTTAGCAGGATTGCCAAATGAGGTTATTAATAAAGCTAATAAAATGCTAATAAAACTAGAAAGTAATCAAAGTAAAAAAAAATTAAATGAATTAGAAGAATTTAAAGATAATTTTTTATCAAACAATCAAAATGAATTTTTTTTAAAAGAATTAGATGCATTAGATGCTGACAATATAAGCCCTCGAGAAGCATTAGATATTATTTATAAAATGAAACTATTAAGACAAAAAAATGTATAATAAAAAATCAGAAAATATTTCTAAGTTAAATTATTTAGAAAATTTAAATAAAGAAATTCCATTATGGTTACAATGGTTAGAACCAATACTTTATGCTAAAAAAAATGCTAAAGATATTTTTGAAATTGAAGAAATTGATATTAATGAAATAGAATTAGAAAGATTTAAAAAAAAATTATTTTTACAACTAAAGAAACAAAGTTTAGATAGAAAAGAAAAAATTAAAAAAGTTTTTTTAGAAAACTCAGACGGCCCGCTCAATGTAGGCCTTAATACTATTTTAATGGATAGCCTTTTAAAAACTCTTTTTAAGACATTTTATTTTAAAATAGTAAATAATTATAATTATAACTTTTCTTTAATCGCTGTAGGAGGTTATGGTCGCGGTGAATTAGCTCCTCATTCAGATATTGATATATTATTTTTGTTACCAAATAAGTTAAATAAAGTAGAATTAGAAAAGATTGAAAACGTTATTCAGTTAATACTTTATGTATTATGGGATTTAGGGTATTCGGTTGGACATTCTTCCAGAACTGTTAAGGATTCTATAAAAAAAACTAAATCAGATATAACAATTGCTACAGCTCTATTAGAAAGAAGATTTGTAATAGGTAATGAAGAAGTATATTTATTATTAAATGATAAATTTGATTTATACGTTAATAATTCAAAAACCTTAGATTTTGTAGAAGCAAAACTGAAAGAATCTGAACTAAGACATTTAAGTTTTGGAAGCTCAAGATATGTAGTTGAGCCAAATGTTAAAAATGGAAAAGGTGGATTAAGAGATCTTCATACATTAATTTGGATTTCAAAATTTGTATATAAGGTAGATACTGTTTCAAGATTAATAAATATCGGAGGATTATTAAAAAGAGAAGCATTTTTGTTTGCTGATGCTCAAAGATTTTTAATTTCTGTTAGATGTCATCTTCATTATAGAGCCTCAAGAGAAGATGATAGATTAGCGATGGATGCTCAATTAGATATCTCTAAAAGTATGAATTTCAAAAATAGAATTACACAAAAAGATGTTGAAAGATTTATGAAAAGATATTTTCTTGCTACTAAAATAGTAGGCAATTTAACAAGAATATTTTGTGCTGACATTGAAACTAAGTTTAAAAAACCATTAAGAATAAACTTTTTAAGCTTTAAAAAGACACAAAAGTTTCCTCCTTTTAATATTGAAATAGGCCGTTTAACAGTTAAAAACAAACAAATTTTTACTGAAAACCCAAATAATATTATTAAAATATTTAATATTTCTCATTTTAATAATATAGATATTCATCCTAAAACTCTTCGCATTTTAACTAGTTTAATAAAGTTAATTAATTTTGAAGTTCGCGAAGATATTTTAGCGAATAAAATGTTTTTAGATATTTTGACAAGTGAAAAAGATTGTTCAAGAACAATAAGGTTAATGAATGAATCTAATGTACTAGGAAGGTTTATTCCAGAATTTCAAAAGATTGTTGGATTAATGCAATTTGATATGTACCATTCTTATACTGTGGATGAACATACTATTTTTACTGTTTCTAATTTACATTCTTTGAAAGATGGAAACTTTAAAAGTTTTGCTCCATTAGCAAGTAAAGTGATTTTAGAAATTCAATCATATAAAATTTTATTTGTTGCTATGTTGTTACACGATATAGCTAAAGGTCAAAAAGGAGACCATTCAGAAAATGGATCATTAATTGCTTCAAAATTATGCCCAAGACTAGGTCTAAACAAAAAAGAAACAGAGACAGTAGAGTGGCTGGTTTTAAATCATTTATTGATGAGCAAGACAGCATTTCGTTATGAGTTAAATGATATCAAAACAATTAATGATTTTGCTAAAAAAATAAAATCACTTGAGAGATTGCGCTTAATACTTGTCCTAACCGTTGCAGATATAAAGGGTGTTGGTCCAGAAATTTGGAATGATTGGAAAGGGTCTTTAATTTCAGATTTATATACAAAAACTCTTAATGTTATTGTTTCTGGAGAAAATCAAAAGAATGCAATAGATGAAGTTCAAAAATCAAAAGAATTATTAGAAAAATATTTAATTAAAAACAATTGGAAACAAAAAAATATTAATGATTACTCTAATAAATTTTATTCCACATATTGGAAAATATTTGATTTAACAACTACCATTAAGCATTC
>Ga0209711_10002572_pt1 | contig 16043 bp, 13 predicted proteins | sample ArcticOcean_MG_C_7_FD_187441 | JGI IMG/M metagenome (GOLD analysis project Ga0209711, IMG submission 187441) | Marine microbial communities from western Arctic Ocean - ArcticOcean_MG_CB11_88 (SPAdes) (version 2) | ecosystem: Environmental > Aquatic > Marine > Oceanic | place: Arctic Ocean... | reverse complement strand
AATATTGGGTGGGATCAAAAAAGTGGAGGAACGCACCATCCCCGCTTTATAGGTGCCCGCCGCCACCCAGACCTCATTAAACAAAGTGGTGGCCCGCAACGCATCCCCCAGGTCCGTGTAGGCATTTGCCCAACTCGTCCCATCCCCCGCTCCAGTGGCGGTGCCATGCACATATAAAATATCCGAGCGGGAAGCTACTATTGAATGCCCCAGTGAGTCCGCAGAGATCGGCCCCAAGTTCAAAGTTGACGGTGAAAAAGAAAACCCATCCCTTAGAGGAGTAACTGCCCCGCTCCAATTCGTAGAAAGTTCCAATAAGAAACTACCCTCCGCATCGGTAATTACCTGTCCACCCCCATTGGAAAGAGTTAAGGAAACACCCCCCAATCCAACTCCTAATTCATTCACCACCACGCCGGAAAGCAGAACTCCTGAAATCAAATTGGAAGAATTATCAACCTCGCTTAAGGCCACGCTTATGGAAGGCATTCCATTGGAAGAAAGAATCAGCGTCCCCATGTCCGAGGTCAAGTCAGAGTCGGGCTTGGCGTACAACTGCACCGTGTGAGGAAGGTTCCAATTTGTGGAATCAAAATTAAGCGTAGCGCCGCTCATTAACATAAGATCGGAATCTCCGCTTGAAGAAAGGGAAACCTCAACCGCGTGAGTCGGCTTTGCGCTTAGCCTTACACTTAGGTTGGAGTAATTACCTTCCACCACTTCCAAATTAAATACCTCGGGTAAAATCCCCTGCACCACTGATGTCCTAAAATTCGAGACAAACGGAGCGGTCGAAGATAAAACCTGTGCATTATCCGCACTCCCCGCATTTCCAGTCAATGTACCCTGATAATCAACCAAGGGATTGGAAAAATAAGGAATGGTGGTGGGATAAGTGGAACTTGGCTTAGTGTCGTAAGACATAACCGTTTTAACCCCCTGCCCACTATTCATCCAACGTTTTCCGTAACAAAAGGCACCAAAGTCATACAACGCAGTCACCCCACTTGAATCTTCCACATTATGAAGGCATCCCATATTGTGACCGATCTCATGGGCCAGGGTATAAGAAGGCGCCGAGAGTTGGGTCCATACATTTACACTAAACCCTGAGGACTCAAAGTTCAGGCTCGGATGACTCAGCGTACTGGCCAAGCCACCGTTGTCACTGGTTGTCGATAACAGGGCAACCAAATCAGCACCATAAGTATCACGCACTCCATGGACATTATCCATAAAGCCATCGGACTTCCCCTTTAAACGGTCCAAATCAGTACCCAGCAAGCCTGTGGGGGTATAATTTACTTCCTCCATGTGAACGAGGCGCAACTGAACATTAATTTGACTGTTTTGATAACATAAGTTGGTGTCGGCGACGGATTTAATAATTTCAGCCTGAATCGCACTGGTTCCCCCCGCATCCGAACGCACCACACCGGGATAAACCACCAGCAAATCAATCAGATTGGCGTCCCCATTTTGCCAGGAAAGCATCGGTTGTGCACCCATCCTTGGATCGACCGGCAATTCACCGTCCGCGACCGCCACACAGCCACCACAGACTTGATGGCTGCTCACCAGTGGTTTCAAAACCAAGTTCTTTAATTTGCCCCGGAAGGAATAAGTGATTCCATCGGCAAACGACACCGTCACCGCGGACTCACCATTCACCACGGCCAGGGAAACAAACCCTCCCCGAGCACTCTTTATTTTCCCAGTCCAGGAAAAGGAATCATTGCCCAAATCAACCCCGGAAAAACGCTCGGCTCGATATTCAACACCAGCTATGGACGGAAGAATAAGCTCCGTGCTTTCAAACCGGGCATTCGAAAGGGGCTCATTACCCAACAACGTAAACCCAATCAGCAAAGCTGAAAGAAATACCAAGGTCTGTCGTGATGCAGTCAAGTTCGATCCCAAAGTCTAAAATGCTCGCGGGCTCCGTTTGCTGGCATGGCCCATTTGGGCTACCGCCCCATTTGGCCAAGCCCGCCGCGCTCCGCCTTTCCTTTCCGCAATGTCCGTCATCCTTCCGTACCTAGCTCCCTTGCTACTGTTTTTTGAAACCGACACGGAAGCCGAGGTCGTAGCCCCGATCGCTAGGGCCATTGATGTTGCGCCCAGCCGAACGCAGGCCCGTGCCTGCATCGCTCAAGGAACCACCCCGAACGACCCGGGCAGAGCCCGAGGCCGAGCCTAAGGGATCGATCACTGATCCGTTCGAATAATTGCCATGCCAATCTGCGGTCAACTCCCAAACATTTCCGTGCATATCATAAAATCCCCAAGAGTTGGGTAGGTATTCCCCGACATTGGTAGTGCTGTTAACTGCATCATAGTTTGCCAGCGATGCGTTGATATCATTCCCCCAGAAATATTCCGTAGTTGTGCCCGCACGGCAGGCATATTCCCACTGGGCTTCAGTCGGTAAAACATAAGCCCAACCAGCTGGAATGTTGGCGGCTTCCTGGGAATTTAAACGAGCAAGGAAGATTTGAATATCATCGTGCGAAACTTGTTCCACCGGATAATTTGGATATCCGCCGAATTCACTAGGCGTGGCATTCAGGTCATCCACATTCCCCGTCATCACCGCCTCGTATTGGGCCTGTGTCACTTCAAATTTACCCAAATAAAATCCTTCGGTCAGGGTGACTTCATGCACCGGTTCCGCCACTCCAACCTGCCCCATCGTAAAGGTGCCCGGGTTCACCCAGATCATTTCCAAATCATTGGCTGAGGAAACGAGGTGCATGGGAGACGGATTGGCAGGATCAAATCCGGAACCATTGCCATCCACACCAGGGAAACCAGTCGGTTGGTTTCCATAAGTCGCCTTGACCATGATGCGCCCACGATCGGTAAAATTCTGATCCCAATCTGCAGAGGCGTCCCAAGTCGCATTTTTATCTACGCCAGCATAAACTCCACTACCGACATCGCCCGATACCTGGGTACATGCTACAGGAAAAGTAACCCCTCCGTCATGACTGAAGAAAAACTCCACAAACATCGAACGGTTGCCCTCTAAGTCGTACTGGATATCGACTAATTTGGTCAGGTTGCCCTCTTGAGCCACTCGTTGGGAATAAGAAATATTCGATACAATAGGTGCCTGTGCACCAAGATTACATACTGCCAATAGAATAAGGGCGTAGAGAGATTTAACTAGGTTACCCATGACTTGATCGGATGTTATTTGTAAGGTTAAAAATTAAGGTTGATGAAAAGATCTACAAAACTCGGAGGGTATTTTTCGCACTGGGTGCCGTACTCCTAGCGCTTATGGAGTTTCCTTTAAGCAAATACGAAAACCCATCGTGTAGTAGTAAAGATTCGCTTGGGTGCTACTGCGAATAGACGAGCGGATATTTGAACCAGGAAGGTTCCATGAACCACCTCGCATAACCCGCCAAGAACCTGAAATTCCCAGTGGGTCGGTCACAGGATCTGGTAAATATGCACCACCGTACAAATCCATTACTAATTCAGAAACATTTCCGTGCATATCATAAAAACCCCAGGGGTTTGGTGGATAGGAACCTACTTCTGTGGTTTCCTCGATACCCGTTGGTGAGTAATTCGCATTGCTCGAATTGATATCATTGCCCCAGGAATATGCCGTCCTGGTACCAGCACGACAGGCGTATTCCCATTCCGCTTCGGTGGGTAATGCATAATTCCAACCATTGGGCAACTCACCCGCGGTTTGCTCGCTAAGGTTCAAGCGATTAAGAAAAACTTGCACAGAATTCCACGAAACATACTCGACCGGGCGGTTAGGAATACCAGAGAATTGGCTTGGGATGCTGTTAATCCCATCAGTATTTCCTGTCATCACCATCTGATATTGAGCCTGCGTTACTTCGAATTTACCAAGATAGAAACCATTGGTCAAAGTGACGTTATGCTCAGTCTCCTCGGTACCTCGGAACGCCTCAGTCGTCGGGCTCCCCATGGTAAAAGAGCCTGGTTCGACCCAGATCATTTCTAAATTTGCGACAGAAGGAACGAGGTGGTTAGGCACGGAATCATTAGAATCTAATCCCGGGATTCCAGTCGGTTGATTCCCATAAGTCGCTTTAATCATAATGCGCCCATGTTCGGTAAAGTTTTGATCCCAATCTACCGAGGCATCCCAAGAGGCATTTTTATCAACGCCAGCATAAACTCCGGAACCGGCATCACCCAGCACCGCAGTACAGACAACCGGGAAGGAAAGCCCTCCATCATGACTGAAGAAAAACTCAACGAACATCGAACGATTACCCTCCAGGTCGTAACTGATATCAACTATTTTACTAAGGTTGCCATCGGCGATTGTTCGCTGAGCATACGATATATTACTTACCTGTGGAGGCAAAGCGGAAGATGTGCACACCGCAAGGGTGAGCATGACAATGAAGATGCTTAGGGATTCTCTCATAAGGGATTTGGTGGAAAAGATTAAATTTTAGGGAAATAACCTGATCCAACACTCAGTGATAACTTGGTATTGAGGCAATCTTTTTTTAACTTTTTTATTTGAATTAATTGAACCAATTTTAAAGGATAAAAAACTTGAGTAGAAAATTATTACTCTTTTCAAAGTCTGTACGAGTAGCAACTTCCACTCAAATAGGCCCAAAAGGAACATAGAGTTTTTGTATTCATGCAGAAAAACCTTAAACTCTGGATTCGATTTTGTTATCCAACAAAAACCCAGTTTCAAATTACATGACTAACGAAATCAACCACTCAATTAAACAAATAATAAATACCCTAGAGGATGATAATGGTTTTTTGAGATTAAAATTTCCATTTAAACTTGAAAATCTAACCTTAGTACGGTCTGACTTGTTAGAATTTACCAAAAAGATCGGCACTCCCTTATCTCAGGATATTAATGGACAGCTCATTCTTAGCGTTAAAAATGAAGCTTTAAGTCCGAATGACTCCAAAGTAAGGGGACCCAATACAAATAAAAAACTTAGTTTTCATACCGACCGATGTGATGTGATCGTATTTCTCTGCCTTCAACCAGCCAAGTCAGGAGGGGAGAATCAAATTGTAAATAGTGATCAAGTCGAAAGTACTATTAAAAAAGAACGCCCAGACTTGCACAAAATTCTCTGCAAGAAATTTCCTTACAAAACTCATACGATTGATCAAGCAAACCCACTACCCTATTGCGAACAACCAATCTTTTCCTGGCGCGACAGTTTTTTTGCCTGTTCCTACCTGCGCGTTTTGATTGAACGAGCGAACAATGACCCCCAATGCCCAGATCTTTCCACTCTACAAAAAGAGGCGCTCGATTTTTTAGACTTGGTTTGTGAAAGGGAAGAATTGCAAACCAGGTTCACTCTTAAAAAGGGAGATATGCTTTTCCTCAACAATTGGACAACCCTTCACCGACGGACTGCCTTCGAGGATTTTAGTGAACCCAGTCAAAGAAGGCATCTCTTACGTGTCTGGCTATCGATGCCAAATAGTAGACCATTAGACCAATCCTTTTTAGCCAATTTTGGCTCTGTGGAGGCGGGTACGATTCGTGGAGGAATAACACCTCAAACCTAATATACCCTTGCCTATTCATTTTTTATTTTTGGCAATATCAATTTATTTTACATTTACTCAAATCATTTGAACTTCATTTCATGAAATTATTATTCCTGAGCACAATTCTTTCTTTTTGTATTCCTTCTTTTTTTCTATCCGCCTGCCCAGCAGATGGAAAAATGAAAAAGACTGTAATAGTAGAAGAAAATAATTCAACCACTGAAGAAAAAACCAAAAATAATAAACCCGCTCCCGAGCAAAAACCTGATCCTTTTGCAGTTGAAAATAGTTCCCATATTCTAGTTTTAGGGGGTGGATACTCACCCTCGGGAAATCAAGTCTCCTTGGAGAGTAATGTTAAGTATTTTCGTAAAATTCGGGCAAGCATTGGCTTGACTGCCGCTTCCATGCATACCTATTTTGCTGATGGCAAAGATCAGGGGAGAGATTTACAGTTTTTTGATCCAAACTTCTCGGTGCCTGATATTAATTTAGTTTTTGCAGAACTTTTTGGAAAAACTAAAGGCATCGCCAATCAATACAGATCTAATCAATTAAACCCGAACGGTAGCTCCACCATCGCCAATCTGGACCGGTGGTTTAATCAGAGAAAAAAATCTCAGATAGCGGGGATAAACCTAATCTACTTTACAGGGCACGGAGGCAAAGGGGGCAGCAAGACCCCACACAATACGACCGTATATTTATGGTCCAATGTAAGGCTCAAAGTTGACGAATTTGTTAAAAAGCTAGACCAACTACCTATCGAACAATCCACTATCTTAGTAATGGTTCAGTGCTACAGTGGGGGTTTTGCCAATGTATTATTTGAAAATGGTGATCCGAAAAAAGGACTATCCAAGCATGCCCGAGCTGGATTCTTCTCCACTATTCAAACCCGAGTCGCCGCGGGTTGTACTCCTGATATTCGCGAAGAGAACTATCAGGAATACAGTACCTCTTTCTGGGAGGCATTGAGTGGGGTGTCTAGAATTGGAAAGAAAATCAGTAAACCAGATTATAATTCAGATGGGCAAACATCCCTCATGGAAGCTCATTCTTATGTGAGTATCAATTCAAATACCATCGATATTCCGATCAAGACTTCTGATGTACTTCTGAGGAAATTCCTACCTGATGAATTTAAACCAAAAGCCAAAACTCCCGAAAAAACAGAGGTGCTCGATAAATACCTCCCCGATTTTTTAAAAAAAGATTTAAATTCGACCGAGACTCAACCAGTGGTAAAACTAGATGATTTTTCAAAAACCAATCTTTCCGATTGGGCAAAGCCGGAGGAAAACGCAATTCTTGTGAATTTATCTAAAACTTTAGAATTGAAGGAGGATTACCCCGGAAAGGAAATCAAAAAACTTCAGGAACAACTTAAGAAAGAAAGAGAATCTATCGAAAAGGAAAAGAAAAAAGCCTCAGATCAAAAAAATAAGTATCGGGACGAACTTCGTAAATTATTGATGTCCAAACATCCAGAAATTTCAAACCCTTATCATCCTACTACCACTCTTCTATTATCAACTGATCAAAAGCAGGGGGTACTCAAAATTGTTAATCAAGAAGGAACCTGGGGAAAACTTTTAAAGGAAAAAGAAAAAGTTGAAAAACTGGAGTCACAACGCTTCATTATCGAGAAGCAGGAAGTAAAAGTCATGAGACTGCGTAGATGTATTGAAAATATAATTCTTGCCCATTTACTTACCCAAAAAGGAAGTTCTGACCAAATTATGCAATACAATCGACTGCTTACTTTGGAAAGATCTATCTTATCAAATAAGTCAAATGCCAAGCATTTGACTCCCTAAATACTTGGCTGATAAGAAAACTGTGCTAGTAATACAGACTTTTTAGAATCCGCGACCACGAAGGGCGGTGTCTAATTGCTTTTGAAATTCCGCTACATCTTCATCGGACGGTTTATATTGTTCATCTCCACCGGAAAGACCGAGTCGTCCAAATTGATCAAGTGTCCACTTCTTATTCTGTCCATCAGAAAAAACCACGCTCCCACTCGCCATCGCACCTGGAGGATTTACCTTATCCAACTCAACGGATACTCCGCCTGCACCTTCTAATGGAGCATCAACTGCAGGTTGAGCGGTTGCTTCGCCATCAGCAGTCTTAGGGGGTGTTGGTTCCTCCTCATCCACTAAAATGAGATTAAGGTCATCGACAAGAAAACGGACATCTATATAGGTCATCACGACACCAAAATCGGTGTTAATCTTTTTTTGGATGTCAGAAAGTCCAACCCCATCAGCTACCCATAGAGCAATTTCTTTTTTCTGTTCTTCAGAAGGTTCGGATGGAGCCTTTACACTCGGTTTTTCTTCTTCTGTGGATTCGGTGGATTCAAATGGGTTGTCGGTCATGATAGTATGTAAAGGCTCACTTGATAACAAGTTATCTGTAAAAAGACAAGAAGCGAAAGTCTAACCTCGCTAAAGAATTATTCGATAGTTTGAGAAAGTTCATCTTTCAGGTATTCGACGGCATATTTGATCGAATTATCCTGATCCATCATGTTTTCAACAGTCTTACAGGCATGTATCACAGTACCATGATCTCTTCCGCCGAAAGCATTACCAATTTCCTGAAGTGAATGCTCGGTTAAAATCCTCGATAAATACATCGCGACTTGCCTTGGAAAGGCGATGTTAGCTGGTCGGCGACGAGAAAGCATATCGGCCATACGTAAATGGTAATAATCAACCACTTTCTTCTGAATTGTCTCAATTGTGATTCGACTTAAATTTTCCTCACGAAGAATATCTCGGAGCAGTCTTTGAACCGTTTCCAAATCTGCTTTCCTTCTCGTTAAGCCAACATAACCAGCAACCCGAGTTAAAGCCCCTTCCATTCTTCTGACATTTCGAGCAATACTTTTAGCGAGAAATTCGATAATTTCGGGCTCAATTGAAATGCCCATCGCATCTGCCTTACATTTAAGAATCGCTACACGAGTCTCCCAATCCGGTGCTTGAATATCGGCCACTAAGCCCCATTGAAAACGGGAAAGAAGACGGCTTTCAATTTTGTCAATTTCACCAGCCGGGCGATCACTCGTCAGAAAAATTTGCCTTTGGGAATCATAAATATCATTAAAGGTATGGAAAAACTCCTCCTGTATCCGTTCTTTCCCCGCCAAGAATTGAATGTCATCAATCAATAAGTAATCACAACTCCGATATCGTGAACGGAACTTCGTTAATGTATTCTCCTGAATCGCCCGGATAAATTCATTGGTGAATTTCTCACAAGATACATAAGTAATTCGACAGGAAGGATTTCGGTTTAATGCTTGGTGTGCAACCGCATGCATTAAATGGGTTTTCCCTAAACCGGTTTCACCGTAAAGAAAGAGTGGGTTGTAGGCGTGGGCTGGTGCGTTTGATACAGCAACACAGGCAGCATGAGCTAATTCGCTTCCCCCACCCACGATGAAATTGGAAAAAGTATTTTTGGGATTAATACCAAGCGAACGTCCCTGCAAGGCCGGTCCGGTCATTCGAGAACTCGATTTTGGATTGGGCGTAGGGATCGAGGACATACGGTCATTCGATGTGGAGGATTCATTTCCAATATCACCAAGCAACTCAACTGTGAATGGACGGGCCACTAATCGATCCGCTTCCCGGCGGATAATATCAAGGTAATTATCTCGAATCCAAATTGCTGAAAATTCGTTTGGAGTGATAAGTTCACATCCATCTTCATCTAGTCTGCCTACACGAATATTATCAAACCAAACACGAAATGTGTCGGGTGGTATGACTTCTAAAAGATTATCACGGAGGCTACTCCAAAAGGTTTCAGGGCTGCTTGTTGTTTGAGACATTAAATTAGGGATATTAAGATTTATTCACAACGATTTGAACACGATAAAAAAGACTTAAACATCTATCTAACACAGAGATGCATGAGGATCTTCGGGAAATAATTGCTGCAGTTGCAGAAAAAACAGAAGAATTACTCAAATCACTGATTCTCAATAGCTTAAGTGCTGATCTTGGTATATTCAAGGGTGGTTTTATGTTTGTTCGTTGCGAAAGGGATTAATATCTTTTGAAGAAAAATCATCGGGACTCCAAGAAAAAAATTCAAAGAAAAGAAGAAACTTTTTCACAAGTTATTAACAATCCCTAGTCCATAAGTTTTTATGCACTTTTAAGTTGCCAAGATTTAACTAAAGGCAACTCCACCGACCTCATTGATATTTCGTGAGTTAGAACAAATAATTTTAGATTTTTGAATATAAATTTTGTTCATCCGTTCATTTTTTTTAAAAGTTTATCATTAAAATCATTCGCAGAATCATGACCCAATTGTCGAGCCGCTTGAACCATGGCAGCCACCTCGACTAAACGGGCCATGTCTCGACCAGGTCGAAGAGGGATTTCCATATTCGGAATTTGGATACCGAGCAAATCAAAGGTCTTTCGATCTAAACCAGTTCGATCAGGCTCGATCTCGGCTGAATCCTCAAGAAAAGTGACGACTAAATCGATTCTTTTTTCCAATCGAACAAAACGAATCCCAAAAAGTTCCTCCACATTAATTATTCCTATTCCTCGGCATTCCATAAATCCTCGGCACATGTCATCGCAAAAACCTACTGGTGTGTGATCGCTAAGCAGTTTAACTTTAACAATATCATCCGCGACTAAACTGTGCCCCCGTTCAATCAAAGCCAGAGCGGCCTCACTTTTCCCCGCCCCACTATCCCCTCGGATTAAAGTTCCGATTCCTCTTATATCCAATAAGGTACCATGACAACTGGAGCGTGGAGCGAACCTTTCTTCCAGTAGCATGGTCACTTCAGTAGTGAATGCCTTGGATGACAATGAACTGCGAAAGAGTGGTACTCCATATTGTTCTAACACCTCAACCATTTCTGGAGTGGGCGCTAAATTTCGCGAAACAACCACGCAGGGAATCTTTTTCGCGACCATGGTTTCCATTACATTCTTACGCCTTGCCGAAGATTGTTCTCGAAAAAATCCCATTTCCCCTGCTCCAAAAAGCTGAATCCTTTTATTCGCAAAGTATTTAAAATACCCAGTCACCGCTAAAGCAGGTCGATTAACACTTCTTTCTCGGATTTTACTTCTCCCCAAACACTTTTCGGAATTAACCAAGCGTAAACATAATTGCTCGCCATAATCTTTAAAAAATTCACGAACTGCGATGCTTTCAATAATATACTTTGATTCGGCTGGGGAAGAGTATGGAGGGCTCATTTTACAAATTAATATGGTTAAACTTCGAAGTCCTCACCCAAGTACTTTTCACGGGCTTGCGGGTCAGATAATAAAAATTGGGCATCTCCATGGGTCAGTACGCTCCCATCATATAATAAATAGGCCCGATCAACCGCACGGAGAGTTTCGCGAACATTATGATCAGTCAAAAAGATACCGATCCCTTTTTTCTTTAATTCTAAAATAATTTTAGTGACTTCACTCACACTAATCGGATCAACTCCGCTAAAAGGTTCATCTAGTAACAAAAATTGAGGGGACAGGGTAAGGGCTCGCGTAATCTCAAGACGCCGGCGTTCACCCCCGCTTAAAGTGTATGCTTTTTGTTGGGCAAGGTGGCTTAAATTTAATTCCTCAAGCCTTACTTTCACTAAATTATCTTGTTCCGCCTTTGAAAGTCGAAGAGTTTCTGCAATTGCCCGAATATTCTCCTCAACTGTCAACTTACGAAAAACCGAAGGCTCCTGGGGTAAATAAACGAGGCCTTTACGGGCACGCTTGTAAGCAGGCAATTTGGTTAAGTCATGCCCATTTAACAAAACCTTACCCGCTGAAGGCCTTAAAAATCCGGCGACCATTGAGAAAGTGGTGGTTTTACCCGCGCCATTAGGTCCAAGCAGACCGACCACTTCTCCGGCATTTGCTTCTAAATCTACACCACAAACTACCTCTTTGCCTCCAAACTTTTTTCGCAAACCCTCCACTTTTAAAGAAGGTACTTGGACTTCTTTGTTCATTGTTTTTTGGATTTCTTCCTGAACCCGAAATCGGGTAACGGTGGAAGCTCCAATTTTGGACGCCTACCATTTCCTCTTAAAACCCGTGCCTTTCTTTTCCCCTTTTCTAAAATGATACGGTCTCCGCTTGCTTCTCCCCACTCATCATCAACCACCCGTGCCTGTCCATTAAGCAATACGGTTCCCAGCTTTACATCCAATAACATAGTATCACCATAGGAAGTTCGTCCGCCTTGCCTTAATATAACCTTGCCCTTCGCATCCATCCTCGAAATTTTTCCTATTTCGGAGCTTGTTAGATTCGCATCTTTAACAAAAAGTACTTCTATTTTGTCACAGGTTAAGAAAAGGTTATCTCCTTCAATACTTACATTGCCGTCCAGTAAAAAAAGATGCGAATTATTAATAATCGATAAAAACTCAAGGTAATCCGCTTGAGCAATTGTGGGAATGTTGACGATTTCTCCGGTAGTTTGATTACCCTCTTCTTCAATTGGAATACAAGTTGGTTCATCTTTATTTGAGGGAACCACAAAAAAACCTTCCAATCCCTTGTTAAAGATTACTTTTCCATCACGCTTAAAAATCATTTGGTTTCGTCCACCTTTTACGGAGTTATTCCATTGCCAGTCATTTCCCATTGCACTGAATCCATTACCAGTAACATCGAAGAACCCTGATCCATGAGCCCGCTCCGATTTAAGTAAAAATTCACCTTTTTCACTTTTTGCAGTAAGCTCGAGAATCTGATTGGTAAATAGGTATAGTAAAGGATTGGTCGCTAAGAAAGTTTCCTTGTCCATGGTCTTTACTTCGGATGCATGGAGCTCCCAAGATAAATGCCCATCCTCGTTAAATCGAGGAATCGTCAAATTCTGAACAGTAGAAAGTTCATCTTTCCCACTTAAAGCAAAGTCAGGATTTAGAAAAATCAATAATCCGAACCACAATGTAAAAAATTTAATTGCGATGTACTTCACTCAAAAAAGCACTTGTATTTGCAGCTACTAAAAAACAACCTATTTTTCTCCTTTCGGGGAATTCCCTTTACCTATTTTCACATCAGTCAGGGGGACGAATTTGAGAACTGTTCCGTTAATACAATATCTTTTATCGGTCGGTGTATCAAAACCCTCTCCCGTAAAGACATGGCCCAAGTGGCCACCGCAGGAGGCACAAACCACTTCAGTTCTTGGGTAACCCAAATGGTAATCCACTTTGGTTTTTATATTTTTTGCTTTGGATGGATCATAAAAAGAGGGCCAGCCACAATGAGAATCAAATTTTTCCTTCGAGGAAAATAACTCTAAGTTACACCCCGCACAATAATAAGTACCTGCCCCTTGATTTTTAAATTCCAAGTATACTTTTCCGTTGGCACGTTCAGTTCCTGCCTCTCTTAAAATTCTGTATTGTTCGGGAGATAAAATCTTTTTCCATTCTTCTTTAGTTCGCTCTACACCTGTCTTTTTGATTTTTTCAACTTGAGATGATTTTGGGGAACTATCTAATGCCAATAATCCGGAAAACACAGCCATTGTGATTACGCTTATTGTAGTTAACAAGGTGATTGATTTCATGAGGCAAAATCTAAAACAAAAATGGGGTAATGGTCAAATGACTAACTTTCAATTCAACTACCCCAGCCTTTCAATCAGACTCGCCTCGTTAGAGTATGTGATTGCAGATTCCTTTGAGATAATACCATGTTGATAAAGATGAAGGAGGTGTTGCTCCATAGTCATCATTCCTTCCTTAGACTGCGTCTCCATTGTCGAGTATACTTGTTGCCAATTCCCAGTACGGATAAGATTTCCGAGTGCCGGTATATTTTTAAGGACTTCCATGGCTAAAACCCTGCCATTTCCATCTGCACGGGGAACCAGTTTTTGACTCAAAACAAAAGATAAACTAAATGACAGTTGGAGACAAAGGCTCTTGGTCTGCTCGGAAGGAAACATATCCACAATTCGACTCAATGCACCCTTTGCATCACGAGTATGCAATGTGGAAAAAACCAAATGGCCCGTCTCTGCTGCACTTAATGCAAGAGAAGCCGTCTCAGTATCTCGAATCTCCCCCACAAAAATAACATCAGGATTCTCTCTGAGTGCACTTCTTAAACCTCCAGCAAAAGTGGGCACATCTTGCCCAATCTGACGCTGTGAAACCATTGAACTTTCACTCTTAAATAAAAACTCAACAGGATCCTCCAAGGTAATAATTCTTGTTTTCCGATATAAGTTAACATGATTAATTAACGAGGAAATAGTAGTGGATTTACCGCTTCCCGTTACTCCCGTTACTAAAACAAGACCCCGTTTTAATGCAGTAATATCCTGCCAGATTTTTTCTGATGGAAGTCCCACTTCCTGAATAGAAGGGATATCGGAAGCCAAAACTCGCATAACAAAAGCAAGTCCATCACGATCACGAAATATATTTAGGCGAAAATTAACTCCCTCCGCCTCCCACTCAAAAGCAGTATCTACATCCTGCGCCTCGTCGTCGGACAAGGCAATTGCCAGATGTTTTTCACTCAGTAAAATCCCTAGCATATAACGAATGACTTCACCAGTAACATCTACCGCACCAGGCATAGGTGTAAGGTCGTCATCAATTCGAAAACTAACCGGGCGTCCCATTTTGACATGCATGTCAGAAATCCTCGATAAATTCCCTCGCTTGTAAGCTGGGTCGATAAAATAATTAAGCATTTGTGCAAAGCTTAATGGTGAATCACCAACTTGATAAATAGGTTGATTAATATCGTAATTCTGTGCCATGGGTAAAATTTAAATGAATTGAATTCAATTAGAGTGTTTTTTTTTAAGCAATGCAATTCTCCTTTAGAAGATATTATTATTGGATTGCAAAAAGATTCTTAAATTTCGAGACTAATCTTTTATCGTTATTGTATGAAAGTCCATTTTCTAGGTACCCGGGGTTCCATCCCCACCGCTCCGTCCTACAAGGTCATCAGGGAGAAAGTTGTGGCGACCCTACTTGCCGCACGTGGGAAAGATCTTCGTTCTGAAACTCAAATAAGAGATTTCGTCAAGAAACAACTCCCTTTTCAATACGGTCATTCCTATGGAGGACATACACCCTGTTTAAATATTGAAACTGGCTCGGAAGACTATCTTATTTTTGACGGGGGTTCAGGAATTCGGCCTCTAGGAAAAGAAATCATTGATTCGGGTGCTTCCGGTAAAACATTTCATATCTTTTTGTCTCACCTTCATTACGACCACATTCAAGGAATCCCTTTCTTTGCCCCTGCCTACATCCCTGGCAATAAGATAATCTTTCATGGCGGGCACGACACTGTAGAAAAAGCGTTAAAAGATCAGATGAAAACCCCGTTTTTTCCGATTCCCTATGAAACTTTTACCGCCGATATTTCTTTTGAAACCCATGTACCTGGAGATGTGTTGAACCTTTGTGATGTACAAATTACCCTCCTTGAACAGAACCATCCGGGCGTTTCCTATGGTTACCGAGTCGATCAAGGAGATAGTTCTTTTGTTTATTCAACGGATGCTGAACATACTACCCCCGCACACGGCAAAGAATACCCCTATATTGATTTTATCAAAGGAACCGATTTACTAATTTTTGACGCCCCCTACACCCATTCCCAATCAATTCGAAATCGTGAACATTGGGGACATTCAAGCAATATCATGGGAGTAGAATTGGCCGCCCGTGGCGAAGTGGGAACCCTCGCCATTTTTCACCATGATCCCGCCTTCTCTGACAAGGAAATGGATGACTTTCTTTCCCACACTAAAAAATTCTTAGATCGATCCAAGTTAGCGGTTCGGGAAGCCACACCTGGAATACCAGGTGCCCCCTCTCCTCGAGCCCATCCATCCGAAGTGATTGTTGCCTATGATGGTTTAACCTTTGAAGTTTAATTTTAATGGTTACTGCACCAAGCCCTCATGATGACATTCCAAAGCGACTTGAAAAGGAGACGATTAACGAACTACCCGTAATTCGTTTTCATGGTGCGATCAAATTTGCCGAAGATACTAAATCTTTTAATAGACTATGTGCCAATCTCTCCAATCAGCAGGTACTCGGTTTTGATATTGAATGTAAGCCCAATTTCAAAAAAGGACCCAACAACCCGCCAGCACTTATTCAATTAGCCACTGCGGACCAAGCCTTCCTCTTCAAACTTTATCCAGTTATGAAACTTGGTCCACTCATAAAGATTCTTGAAGACCCCGATATTGTTAAGACTGGAGTCGCGATTAAAGACGACATAAACAACTTACAAAAGATTGAACCCTTTACCCCTGGAGGCTTTGAAGATATTGCGACTATTGCCCAATCACTTAAAATCGAACAGACGGGCTTGCGTAATTTAACTGCCATTTTCTTTAAACAACGGCTTTCAAAATCTGCCCAGCTTTCTAATTGGCAAAAAAGACCCCTCTCCCCAACTCAGATTAACTACGCAGCGACTGATGCCTGGATC
>Ga0209711_10002566_pt1 | contig 16065 bp, 13 predicted proteins | sample ArcticOcean_MG_C_7_FD_187441 | JGI IMG/M metagenome (GOLD analysis project Ga0209711, IMG submission 187441) | Marine microbial communities from western Arctic Ocean - ArcticOcean_MG_CB11_88 (SPAdes) (version 2) | ecosystem: Environmental > Aquatic > Marine > Oceanic | place: Arctic Ocean... | reverse complement strand
CTTTTCAATTAATTTATATGTTAGTAATTTTATTCATAAACAGTATTAAAATTATTTGGCATCTTTCTATTTCTATACTTTGGTTTGGATTTTCAACTTTAAAGTGGTTTGTAGATTTTAGCATTGGGTTTTCTAAAGGATTTAAAAACATCTACGCAATGACACAACGTATTAAGCACTGTAACGTCTGCAATATAGATTTTCCAAATGTATAGGGTGCAATACAAAAACCCTAAGGAATGGGTGTTTGTGTGCAAACAGTGCTTACTTAAAGTCAAAGAAACTAATAATGAATATAAATATGGCGGTACTTGGAAGAAATAAGTTGTTAAATTTGATTTAACTCACTCAAATCTTCCCTAAAATAGTTCGATTTCATTCCCTTTGACTTTCATATCTAGTTATTATAACCAAAATCTACTATTCCCCCTTTTTTTATTAAAAGTTATTTATTTTATATATATTGTGTTCTTTATTAACTCATTAAACTAATTTAAACTAACCGTAATGAAAAATCAAATTATCACATTTTTACTACTTTTTACATTTTGTGTAAGTTATTCACAAATATCAAGTAACAATTCAAAGCCTCATATTAGTATTGTTGTTGCCCCTTTTTCTGACATAGAAAATTCCTTTTCTTTTGCAAACACCCAATTTGCTTCCGATTTCTATATTTTGGATATTGATGATTCAGGAGCATCTTTAAATATCCCGTTTGATCCTAAAGCGGATTATGAAAAATCAAAGAAAAAAATAGACCAAAAATTTGAAGATGAATTAACTCAGATAGCAAAACAATATTCTGGAAAAATGATAGCAAGTTTGTTTTTAAAAGATGGAGCTTTTGATTATGAAAGTCTATTTAACAAAGGTCTAGAAAATCTTACAGAAGATCAAAGGGCAGGGTTTTCAACTACTATGCAGGGGTTAGAAACAACTGCAAGAGATAGACTGGTTCATCCAATAATAGACAGTAACTTCTTGTTTGTTATATCACCCGGCAAAGACGATGCTATTGTGTGGTCAGTATTTAAAGTTAGTATTGCAAATGATGAACCTAATAAAGAACCAAATTCTAAGAATAGACTTGATTCTTTTTTAAATTTATACTCCAATAATCCAACAGACATAGATTCATCAGAGTTTCCGGTTGAACTATTATCTTATGGTACATCAAAGGAAGGCACTTTATCAAGTTTAACAACAACTAGTTTTAATAGACTTGATAAAATAATTATGAAAGCTCAAAAGGAGGTATTTGAATTAAGAAAAAAATCATTAATACTCGATGATTTGAAGATAGCTTTAGGGTCTAAAGAAAATTTAAAGGTTGATAATTTAATAATTAGTTACCGAAAAATAGAGGATGAAAATGGAGACTTTACATTGCAAAGAATGGGTAGCGATAGAGTTAAAAAAGTTGGAAACAATGATATTGATTTAATAGCTAATCCAGAAGCTAAGGCAGAAAGAACTCAACTTTATGCAGATGGACGTAGAATCTCTCGTCAGGGTTATATTGCTTTAGTAAAAAATGAATTTCAGGTTGGTGTTTCTGCTGGTATTAATCTAGGAGATTATGGAATACCATATGTTAAACTTGATTATAGATTAGGTAGCCTTTTTAATGAAACAAAACTTAGAAATACTTTCCTTATTTTAGAAACAGAATTTTTAACTGGCTTAACTATAGACGGTTTTGATGCTGATGCTGCTACGATAGTTAACGCAGGTTTACAAAAAACATTCAATTTAGGACGTAAATTCAATGTATCCGTATTTGGGTTATATTCGGTTTATTCTGCAGCCGGCAGTGCTTCAGGTGGGGGTGAAACAGTAGAGTTAGATATTAAACAAATCAAAGCAGGAGTTAGTTTTGCCATAAAGTTTGGATCTCTTCAAATAATTCCTCATATAACTTATGCATTAGAAGATCCGGATAATGCTACGGAATTCTCACTTGATTCTAATTTTTATGGTAGTAGTGTGTTAGTTGGTGCAGGATTAAGGTGGAACTTCTAATTTAATTAAGATGAAAAATATAATAACAATAGTTTTATTAATGTTTTGTTTTTGTGTAAACTCTCAAAACAGAGCATTAAAAGGAAAAAAATATAGAGAATACCAATCAATCTATAATGCTCAATTAAAATGTCTTGGAGTAGGTTCTCCAGGGTCATATTCTGTTGAAGTCGGAGTGTCTCAAAGAAGAAAAAAACCTGATTTTGCAAAAGCAAAAAAAGCAGCTGTCTTTTCAATTCTTTTTAACGGAATTACTGGATATACTGATTATGGCTGTGACACTCAAAAAGCCATTTTAAATGTCGACGCTTTTGAAGAAAATGCTGAATATTTTAAATCTTTTTTTGAAACAGGTAAATATGCGCAATTTGTTTCATCCTCGAATGAAGAATTTGTTAAAGTTTCAAAGTTAAAAAGAGGTTACAAAATACGACTCAAGGTTGTTGTTAGGTATGATGATTTAAGAAACAAAATGGAAAAAGACGGACTAAGAAAAGGATTAGGGTCATTCTTTAAAAATTAAAAAAAAAGTTAATTATGAAAAAAATATATTTATTGGTTTTTTTATTGGCATATGCCAACTGCTTTTCTCAACAAAGCGGGATAAAACCAAAAATTATGATTGTTCCTGCAGATACTTGGATGAACCAAAATGGCTATGTAAAAGTAACTGATGAGCAAGGTTCAGTTCAAAAAGAATATCTGTATTCAGATGCTTTTGCTACAGACCCTACATTAAATGCAATAATTAATAGTACTGCTGGTAAATTTTCAGAAAGAGGATTTAATCTTGCTGATATGCAGTCAGAAATTAAATCATTGAATGCTAGGATTGAAAAAAATGCTATAACTGGTAGAACCTTGTCTCTTTTAGACGAATTAGCTATGCAGGTTTCGGCTGATATTATATTAGAGTTAGATTATAATATTAAGGATGCTGGAATGGGTCGGCAGATAGTAGATAGATTTAGCATGACTGCTAAAGATGCTTATTCTTTAAAAATCATATTGAACGCAGGAATGCCAGGTGCCCCTTCGTCTTCGCCATCAGTAGAGCTTTTAGTTCTAGAAAGAGTTGAGGCTTTTATATCTAAACTAGAAGGTGAAGTTATGAGGGTTTTTCAAGAATATATTGAAATTGGTCGTGAGGCTAGAATTGAGATTATAGCCTCTCCTGATGCAGTTGATTTTGGTTGCTATGATTATTATGGTACTGAATTGCCAGACGGCACATTTCTTTTTGAATATTTTGAACAATGGGCTTTTGATAATGGCTTTAAAGGAGTGGGTAATGTAAACCCTAGTCCTAGTGGAGAATCAGTTAATATTTATATAAATATTCCATTAGTTGATGAAAATGGAAGAAATGTTAATGCTCTTAAATATGCTGTAAAATTTCTTAGAGATGCTGGACTTAAATCTTTATTTGCTATGAGGCCTGAACAGGTTGGTCTTGGCCATGCAATATTAAATATTAATGATTGTAAATAAATTATATTATGAATAGAATATTATTAATATTTTTAATAAGTTTTTCTTTTAACTTATCAATTTCACAAGAACTCGAAACTTTAGATGATTTAGCAAGGATAAGTTTTTTTACTGATGTAGTACCCAATAATTCAATTGAAGGTTCTGCGAAATCGAATCTAATTAAAAAATTAGATAAAATTTTATTAAAAGAATCCTTAGGGTCTTCAGCTAATGACAGATTTGGGTTAGTAGCAGTGCCCTCAATTAATACATTTGAGAAAACATCTGGAACACCTCCAAAATATTATTTTGACATGGACATTAATATCTATGCTGTAGATTACCTTGAGAAAAGACAATTTGGATTTTTTAGTTATGAAGGTTTAAAAGGGATAAATGCTAATAAGCAGAGATCTGTAATTGCAGCACTTAGAGAGTTTAGGCCAAGTGCTGAGTTTTCAGCGTTTTTAGATGAGACAAAAAATAAAATAATTCAATATTACAATACAAATTGTGATTTTATTTTAAAAGAAAGCGAAACATTAGCAAAAAACGACCAATTTGATGAAGCTCTATTTAATCTTTCATCAATCCCAAATGTTTCTTCAAATTGTTTTGATAAAGGCCAAGAACTACTTGCTAAGATATACCAGTTAAAGCTAGAAAGAGAATGTCAGTCGACTGTTTCCAAAGCTAAAACTCTAATTGCTGCAGAATCATGGAAGGAAGCTGCAGGTGTACTGCAAGGTGTACTCCCAGGAATTTCTTGTTATGATGAGGTTTCACTATTGATATCTAAAATTGAAGATCATTGGTGTAATTCAAATATGGGTAAGGCTCAATCTTACAGGGCTGCAAGAAACTTTGATCAAGCAGCTAGGGCGTTAGCTTTGGTGCCCTTATCTTCCTCATGTGGAAGCAAAGCAACTGAATTAAGTAAAGAAATTTACGCAGAAATGACTAAATTAGAAAGAAGAGACTGGGATCTTAAACTTAAACAGTATGAAGATGATTTGCAAATGCAAAGAGAAGAAATGTCATTTGAGCTAAATAAACAGAAGGTATTATCAAATGCTGTAATTGAAAGTGCTAAAGCTATGTCTAAAATGAAAGTGGAAGTTAAAAATTATGAATTTTTAGGACGTAATTAGATTATTGAATCAAAACCCTTAAAACCCCCTTCTTAATTGAGGGGTTTTTTGTTGCTATCAATGTATAACCATTCTCTAAAAGCCAAACAACATTATAAAAATTTAGACTTTAAGAATTTATTTCAAGTAGGTAAGGATAATTAAATAATCATTAATTACCATCTTCTAATTCTTTAGAATTGCGAGACAGAGAATACACTGCTACAGTGGCGACTAGCAGCGTAAACCCTAAGATTAGATAAAGCTCGTTTGAGTTTAAAGATGTTCTTTTAGTTGGGGTGTGTTTCTCAATAAAACTTGGCAACTCATCAACTGAAATGGGAATAGCAATCATCGTTTAAATATCTTAACAATTTTGTGAGGACCTTCTAATGAAATGGTATAAAAATAATTATAACTAAAATAAAAATCTACAGAGTCTTGTTCCTTTTTACCAATATTATATCCAAAATTAAAACCATCTGCTTTTAACACTAAAAAATAACATTTCATAAACTCTCCTTCCAATTTTAATTGATAATACCTTTCAAGGATAGCATCATTTTTTGATAATATCTTTTCAATTTTTATTTGGTTGTCCTCCTTTGGCTTTCGGATGTGGTGATTATAACCAAAATCTGCATGTTGCTTGTTTATGTATTTCTGATTGCTTCTTCTTGGCTGAAAGCGATGTCCACATTTACACGCGCACAATCGAGTTGGAATTGGCTTAGGTGTTGGGGAATCCGAACCCTCAATCGCTGGATAAAATACGTCTAGGTCTGTTTGCGTCATCAGTTAGAGTTAATTAAATATTAGATTCAAAAAGTTTGACAATGTCCTCGTAACGGTAAAAGACCCGCTTTCCAACTTTTGCGGTTCTTACATTAAAATCTTTAGAAAATGAAGACATTTTTGTGTTTCCATAATTAAAAAAGTCCTTGACTTCTTTTCTAGGAATCCAGTTCTGTACAAGGACCGAAGTGGCTTTGTTTTGAGGTGATGTTAATTTTGTTTTCATAAGTTTTATTTTATGTAAACTTATGATTAGTACTGATTTTTATAAGGAACAAAAAAACAACTAAGACAACACCAATCGTTCAACGCGTTTAATTTTAAAGCGACGGCTTTCAAAATCTCCATACTTTAACTGGGTATCTTTGTCATTTTTTAAAAGTGATTGATCTTTTAAAAGAAGCTCCAACAGGTCATAAAAATAAAACTTAAAGTCTGGTTCATAGACAGTGCCAATACCTTCTTTATTGAAATCTAAAAGCATATTGTAGAGGTTCCGATAATCAACCTTATGAGAAAACCTAAGCTGATGAAAAATTGAATTAGTTGTATTCTTTTCTTTTAATCCAGAATTATAATAAGAGATTTCTGATTTAAAAAGACGATCTAAAACTTTAATGTCCTTATATAAATTAGAAATTTCATCAGGTATCGTATTATTATTTTCCTGTCGATTTACTTTTTTAGTTATTTTAGAAAGGTTAAGACCAAGATCTGTACTCAATTGAATTTTGAAAAATGACTGGCTATAAATCTTATAAAAGCCCCATATTGTTTCAGATGGATATAAAAACTTTGATTCCTTGTGTAAAATATTTAGACTTTCAAAAAACTCCCCATAAGGTTGAAAAAATTTCGTTGTTAGTTTTGTGATTCCGAGTCCTGATAAAACTTCTAAAACTTCATCATCATTAAAAAATGATAGTTCTGCGACTAAATGATATATACGTGCGAATGTTTGAGTTTTATTTAAATGAGAGTTATGAGTTTGAATCATCTTTAAATCATTGATACATTTTTCCCTCAACACAATCATTTCTTTGGAAAGATTCTCGTAAAAATCATTATTTATTTTGATTAAATTGTTCTTCATTTCCGCTTCTCTCATTTTAAAATATTTTTAAAGTGTGATTCTAATCTAACTTTAGCTTCTAATAATACCGATTCGCTCACATTAAAATAATGACTATCGATATCATTATTATTTGTATGCCCCATTAGACTCTTTACTACGAGTCCTTCTACAACGCCTGCTTCGTAAATTGATTGTCTAAAAAAACGTCTCGCTGTGTAAGTGGTCAGCGGAAAATCTATACATGCCTTTACCGCTATTAATTTTAAATTTAAATTCGTTTTATCCAAACTACGCTTTGGTAAAATACGTTGTTCCGGTATTTGTTTAAAGTAAGTCTTAATAATTTGTAAGGATTGAAGTGTTAAAAACTGACGGGTACCTACATTTGATTTTTTCCTATTTAACTCAATCATTCCTTTATCTAAAATCACATCTCTTAAATCAATCGCATCACAAAAACTTAAACCAGTATAACACAAAAATAAAAAAATATCTCTGTAAACAACCAGAGGTGGGTTTTGAGACAAATCCAGTGCCACAATAGCATTAAACTGATCGTTACTTAAACGAGGTTTAATTGTCTTTTTAAAAGATACCGTTAAGCCCTCAAAAGGATTTACGGAGATTCGGTTTTCAAATAATAGTTTTTTAAAAATAGGTTTGATGTTTTTGATAATTGAATTCACAGTTTGATTATTGAGTCCTATTTTATCTTGTGTTGGATCTGGAGTTTTAAGATAGTCAATAAACTTAGATGCATGGAAGTGGCTAAAGTCTTTGATCCCTAACTTACTATATTTATTAAATAGTAAATAATTCCGAAGGTAGTTGATCGATTTTTTATAATTTATTTTTGTTCCAGGTGCTTTGTCTACATCTGGGAAAATTACATTTTCATAATAAGCTGTTATCACATCAGTAACAGACTCAAAAGTTTCTTTATGTCTGGATAATAAATGGTTTGTGATTTCCTGAGGTGATTTTGCAGACATTCCGCTTATATGAAGTCTTAGGAAATTATGAAATTCATTTTGAATTTCGTTCAGCAAAATATTATGAGCTACCAAATGTTTTTGTTTTGAATTGAAACGCTGGTGATCAACACTCCAATGGTCAATATCACATTTAGGAATCAAAGTAGCACTAATACGTCCCTCAGATTTTTGACGGTTATGAACCACTCTCAAATAAATTGGATACGACTGTTTTTCTTTAACTCGTTTAGTTATTTTAATATAAAACTTAATACTTGTCGCCATAGAGATTATTTGTTTGAACAAATATTCTAAAATTATTTAAAAACTCATGGAACAAAAAAGTAACGTTAGTAAAAGTGGAACAGAATTATCACCTGTAAAAAGTAGGTGAAACATTTTTTTGACTAGGTGAAACAATAGTGAAACAAAAAGATGAAAACAAATGACTATAAACGGACTTAAAAGAAACAAAAAACCCTGCGTTTCAGAGAGAAACGCAGGGAATTAAAATAAATCAAAATTATATTTGTGATCGCACTAGGATTCGAACCTAGGACCGCCTCCTTAGAAGGGAGGTGCTCTATCCAGCTGAGCTATGCGACCAAACTGTCGGGGTGGCAGGATTCGAACCTGCGGCCTCCACGTCCCAAACGTGGCGCGATAACCGGGCTACGCTACACCCCGAATTGGTTATCAAATTTGTTCTCAAAATAAATTATGAACTACAAAATAAATGAACAACAGACTTTCTATTAATTTTAAAAGTGCCTACGAATAAACGAAAACACTTTAGTCGGGGTGGCAGGATTCGAACCTGCGGCCTCCACGTCCCAAACGTGGCGCGATAACCGGGCTACGCTACACCCCGAATTGATTATCTATTGTTAATTTACTTCTTGCGGAGAGACAGGGACTCGAACCCTGGCGACAGTTACCCGTCGACAGATTAGCAATCTGCTCCATTACCACTCTGGCACCTCTCCTATTAAATGAACTTATGCAATAAAATTGCGGTTGCAAATGTAACTTTTCATTATTAAGAACGCAAGCTATTTTTTTACTTTTTTATAGGAATTTTCGCTTATTCAGGATATTCAATACGTAAGTGATACATATTGGCTAACTTATGCTTTAAAACCTTTTTAATCGATTGAATTTCTTTTAGAGTGATTGTAGCGTTTAAAAACTGTTCTGTATCCATTTGCTTAGAAACAATGGCATCTACAAAGTTATTTATTTTGGTTGAGTTCGGATCTTTTAAACTTTTAGAAGCGGCTTCCACACTGTCACACATCATTAGAATTGCTGTCTCCTTGTTGAATGGCTTTGGACCTCCGTAAGAAAAGTCCGATGTCTCAAATGCTAGATTACTTTCTACTTGCTTATTGTAAAAATAATAGACCATACTACTACCGTGATGGGTGCGAATAAAATCAATTACACGGTCAGGAAGGTTATTCTTTTTGGCCAACTCAATCCCATCTATAACGTGATTGATAATGATTTGCGCACTTTCTTTTGGCGATAATTCATCGTGTGGGTTAATTCCCGTCGATTGATTTTCTGTAAAATAAGTTGGGTTCAACATTTTGCCAATATCATGATACAAAGCCCCTACCCTAACTAGCATGGCATTCGCTCCAATTTCATTGGCAGCAGCTTCGGCCAGGTTAGCAACATTTAAAGAGTGGTGAAAGGTCCCTGGTGCTTTTTCAGATAATTCTTTTAATAGCTTAGAATTTGTGTCAGAAAGCTCCAATAGAGAAACGTCTGATACAAGACCAAATAATTTTTCATACACATAAATCAGAGGCTGAACAAATAAGGTCGCTAATCCACACAGAATAAATAATAAAAAGGTTTCCCATTGTAAATTATCAATACTGCCTTCGTGTATCACATAAAATGCAAAATAAGAAACGATATAAATGAGTGTTATTTGACCTACCGAAATAAATAAGTTGGCCCGTTTATACAGCTCAGACACAGTAAGAATAGTTACAATCCCTGCAATAGTCTGCAAAAACATGTATTCATAATTATTAGCCACCACAAAACCCAATAGTAAAACAGTAATTACATGAGTAAACAACCCTAAACGTGCATCAAAGAATGCTTTTAAAATTAATGGTAAAATACAAAGGGGGACAACATATATATATGAGGAATTATAATTAACCACTAGAGTAGTCAATAATACCATAATGACAATATTAAAAAATATAAAAGTGACCTTAGTATTATTAGAAAAAACCTCAAACCTATATTTTTTCATAAACAACAATAGCATCAGTAACGCCAAAGACACTAGGACGGTATAAGCCGACAGAATCCAATAATAATTTGAATCCGTTAAAACTTGTGACTCATATTCAGACTCCAAGGATTTGAGGACATCATACTTATCGCCTTGCACGACTTCGCCTTTGGAAATGATAAGCGTTTGCTTATCAACACGCCCCCTTACAAGTTTAATTTGACTCAGTCGCTCGTCAAGCGACGCCTGTGTTAGCATTTTGTTTAAACTAGCATTTGGCTTTACTACATCAAAAAAAAGTGCTAAGAAACGTTGACGATGTGCCTCAAGGCCTAAAGAATTAACCGAGGACTCTACAAAAGTCCTTAAATTTGTTTGAGGGAAAAAACTCAGAAAAGGCTTAAATCCACTTTGGGTATTATTTATTAAAATAGATATTTGTTGATTTAATTTATAATCATAAGAAGCCTCTAAAACCCCACTTTGATAAATTTGTTCAAGAATAGTTGAACCTTTTTTATATAATTCTGCTTTAATCTGGTCATCCGAAAGCTCATAAAACAAGCGATCAAAGGCCAATGTGTAATCATTTTTAATCAACGTGAAAGCAACAGTATCAACATCAAAAAAAACGGGCGATTGGGTAGAGATTTGCTCACTTTCAGAAGTTATTTCTTCAGCAGATTTTTTGATCGCAAAATCAAAAGGGGCGTATAAGTTTTCCGATTGCCAAGGCTTTCCTTTTTCGAAACTATACCTAAATGTTCCACTTTTTGGAAATAGATATACAATTAAAAAAGTAGTTAATATAAACAGAAACACCTTGTAAATTAAGGAGTGGTTTTTATGAAATAAGTTTATTAAATCTTTCATCAAGTTATACAGATATTCAAAACAAATAGACTTCCACTAATGAAGTCCCTAAATAATTGTAATATTATGTTGGTATTAATTACTCAAAAGTAATAAAAAGAAGGACATTTTCTCTCTATATTAAGATATTACTACTTTATATATCCTAAATTTTCGTTATTTTCGCATGGAACACAGCTAAATAAACAACTATGAGTAAAGACGTTGTAATCGTATCTGCAGCCAGAACTCCGATAGGTAGCTTTTTAGGAGTCCTTTCTTCTATTTCTGCTCCTAAATTAGGCGCAATTGCAATCAAAGGTGCCCTTGACAAAATTGGCCTGAGGCCAGAGCTCATAGATGAAGTTTTGATGGGTAACGTTGTTCAGTCCGGCGCTGGACAAGCGCCTGCCAGACAAGCTGCGATTTACGCAGGCATTCCAGATTCTGTTCCGTGTACAACCATTAATAAGGTATGTGCCTCAGGAATGAAAACGATTATGCAAGCAACACAATCCATTGCCCTAGGCGATGCGGATATTATTGTAGCTGGCGGAATGGAAAATATGAGTTTAATACCTCACTATTACAATGCGCGTACGGCTCAAAAATTTGGAGCAATTTCATTGGAAGATGGGATGCAAAAAGATGGATTAGTGGACGCATACACCAATCAACCTATGGGTGTTTTTGCAGATGCTTGTGCAGAAAAACATAATTTCACTAGAGAGGCACAAGATGCCTTTGCCATACAATCATATAAACGCTCTACGGAAGCATGGGCGGCTGGGAAATTCGATTCTGAAATAGTCCCTGTAGAAGTACCGCAGCGACGCGGGGAACCAATAATTATAGATACCGATGAAGAATTTACTAACGTCCGTTTAGAAAAAATCCCGAGTCTGCGTCCTGCTTTCACAAAAGAGGGAACGGTGACTGCCGCTAACGCCTCTACAATTAATGATGGTGCAGCTGCACTCGTATTAATGAGTAAGGACAAAGCAGAGGAGTTGGGGCTAAAACCCTTAGCTACTATAAAAGGATATGCTGATGCAGCTATGGAACCTGAATTGTTTACTGTAGCTCCTTCAATAGCATTGCCAAAAGCACTTAAAAAAGCAAATATAAACATCTCCGACGTGGACTTCTTTGAGTTCAATGAAGCCTTTTCAGTTGTTGGACTTGCAAATACTCAATTACTAAATCTCGATGATTCTAACGTCAACGTAAACGGTGGCGCAGTCTCTTTAGGGCATCCACTAGGCTGTTCAGGAGCTAGAATTACTGTGACTTTACTAAGTGTCTTAGAACAAAACAATGGGAAAATAGGCGCGGCAGCTATTTGCAATGGCGGCGGCGGTGCTTCGGCATTAATCCTGGAACGAAATATATAAGGAATGCAGTACGGCCTTTGCTACTTAAGCGTTGTCGCTTTAAGACTTGAAGCCTCAGATACTAGTGAACTAGTATCTCAAGTGCTGTATGGCGACTTTTTTAAGGTTTTGGAACAACGCAAGTGTTGGAGTCGAATTCGGCTTGCCTATGATAAATATGAAGGCTGGGTTGACAATAAACAATTTAAATTTATAGAAGAATCCGACTATAATACACTTCAAAAAGAAACTCCGTTATTGACTACTGATTTAGTAGATTTTATCACAGACAAAAACCAACAATTGCATCCCATACTACTAGGATCTTGTCTGAACGGACTACCCTATTTAAAACACCACTTTGAAGGGGCTAAAGCAGAAGGAAGTTTATATAAATCTAATATTGTTGACACCGCTTTACTTTACCTAAATACACCTTATTTATGGGGAGGAAAGACTCCCTTTGGAATTGACTGTTCAGGATTTACGCAAATGGTTTATAAGCTAAACGGATTTAACATCCTCAGAGATGCTTCACAGCAAGCCTCTCAAGGAGAAGCACTTAGTTTTATTGAAGAAAGCTCGCCCGGAGATTTAGCATTTTTTGATAATAATGAAGGTGAGATTACCCATGTTGGAATTATAATGGAAGACCACCGAATAATTCATGCACATGGAAAGGTTAGAATAGACCTACTAGACCACAGTGGAATTTATAATTTAGATACCAAAATACATTCACATAAACTACGAGTGATTAAAAAAATAGTCTCATAAAAAAAAGCCATTCAAAGTTTGAATGGCTTTTTTTTATGTATAATTATTATTTTCTATTTACCAGAATCTAAAGAATCTGCTATCGCTTTATATTCCTTATATTTTTCAGTATTACCTACTTGACTATAAATATTAGATAATGTTTTGGCAGCTTGATAGTTGTCTGGTTCTACAGAAATTGCACTTTCTAAATAAGGAATTGCCTCCAAGAACATCTGGTTACGTTTTTCACTCAACTTATCATACTTAAGGTTTTCAGCTCTAGTAGTTCCTAAGCTATTCATCTGGTCAAGGATAGATTGTTCTTGGCCTAATATTAAGGCTGCTAAATTTATATAAGCCGATGTAAAATCTGACTTAAGTTCAATTGCTTTTAAATAATATTTTTTAGAATTCTCGAAATCATTAGAATCTGCAGAAATAATTCCTAAGTTAAGTTGCAAATCAGGGTTTGTTGGGTCTTTTAGAACAGCTAGCTCCAATAATTCTTTAAATTTCAGAATCTCTCCCATTAGATAATATAGGTTAGCTTCTTCAAGTATTAGCATCACACTTTCTGGATCATCTGCTCTAGCTATAGCAAAAGCTTCAAGAGCTTTGACATTATCTCCTCGTTCCTTATAAATTAATGCTATGTTTTTAATAATTTCAGGAAATTTAGATTTTGTAAATTCTTCTACTGGATTTGCATGGGTACCTGCTTTAATTGAAATATTCATCAATGTCTCACTAGTAAAAGACTCTTTTTCCTGAGTATCTAAATTAGTAGCAAACATTTTTTTCTCTATACCTGTAAATTTAATTACTCTTAACTTTTCATACAAAGCTAGAGATCGGTCAAATTGTTTTGCATTAACAGACATAGATGCTGCATAATACAAATTTATGGTATCTGAGGGAGATAAATTATAAGCGGTTTCCATGTATTTTGAGGAAGATTCGTAATCATCTTTTTTGTAAAGTGATAATCCCGTATTGTATAGATAATTACCTAATAATTGCTTTTGGAATTTAACTGATTCAGCATCCGACGAAGCAGAAACATATTGCAAAGCTTCAATCGATTTTTTAATATCGCTATAATCTGCGTCAACAGATTGACCATCTCCAGACTTAGAGTAATACACACTTCTACTTAAATAATACTTACTTTTGTATTTCGCTTCCATGGAGCCTAATAAAGCCTCTGCAGCATCAAGAGCAATCCCAGCTTTATCATAGTTTCCTTTTGCTAATTCTTTCTTAGCCGTTCTTAATTCTTTCTTTTGTGCAACTGCGGAGAAACCTATGGTTAATGCTAGCGCAAGTACTATATGCTTTTTCATCTTAATTAAATTTATTTTTTTTTATTCCTCTTCTTGTGTTTCTGAAGCTGATTCATCAGTTTTAGAGGTATTTATTTCAGTAGCTCCCTCTTCTGTTTGCTCTTCAGTACTATCCACTTCTTCCTCATCTTCACGCATCACTTTAGCAACTGCAGCAATTGAATCATTTCCTTTAAGATTAATTAAACGAACCCCTTGTGTAGCGCGACCCATGACTCTTAAATTTTCAACAGCCAATCGGATAGCGACTCCTGACTTATTGATGATCATTAAGTCATCTTCATCCGTTACATTTTTGATTGACACCAGATTTCCAGTTTTATCAGTAATTGAAATGGTTTTAACTCCTTTACCTCCTCTATTTGTGATTCGGTAATCTTCTAAGCTAGAGCGTTTTCCATAACCATTTTCAGAAACAACCAAAATGTTACTCTCCATATCATTAACAGCAATCATGCCAATAACCTCATCCGTATCGTGCGCTAAAGTAATTCCTCTAACTCCAGAAGCACCACGGCCCATCGGTCGGGTTTTTGCCTCTTCGAATCGAATTGCTTTACCAGACTTTAAGGCTAACATCACTTGACTTTCTCCAGTTGTTAATTTAGCTTCTAACAACTCATCATCATCCTTAATAGTAATGGCGTTAATTCCATTAGTTCGAGGACGAGAATACTGCTCTAAAGAGGTCTTTTTAACCTGACCTCTTTTGGTTGCCATGATCACGTAGTGAGAATTGATGTAATCTTCGTCTTTTAAATCTTGAGTACAAATAAAGGCTTTGACCTTATCGTCTTGCTCAATATTTATTAAGTTTTGAATGGCGCGTCCTTTGGAGGTTTTGCTTCCTTCTGGAATCTCATAAACACGCATCCAGAAACATTTTCCTTTTTGAGTGAAGAACAACATGTATTGGTGGTTAGTTCCTACAAACAAGTGCTCTAAGAAATCTTCGTTTCGAGTAGTTGATGCTTTCTGACCAACACCACCCCTATTTTGAGTTCTGTATTCCGTTAATGACGTTCGTTTAATATATCCTGCATGAGAGATGGTAATAACTACCTGCTCGTTAGGAATCATGTCTTCAATAGACAAGTCACCTCCAGCGTATTCAATCACAGAACGACGTTCATCTCCGTATTTATCTTTAACAACGGCAAGCTCTTCTTTTATGATCAACATACGACGTTCTTTTTTGTCAAGGATATCTTTCAACTCATCAATTGTTTTCATGATATCATCATACTCACCACGTAACTTGTCTTGCTCTAAGCCTGTTAATTGTCTTAATCTCATTTCAACAATCGCCTTGGACTGAATCTCACTAAGCTTAAAACGTTCTATTAATTTTTCACGAGCCTGATCAGCATTAGAACATCCTCTTATAATCGCTATAACTTCATCAATATTATCAGAAGCAATAATTAGACCTTCTAAAATATGAGCGCGTTCTTCGGCTTTCTTTAATTCGTATGTTGTACGACGTACTACAACTTCATGACGGTGCTCTACAAAGTGATGAATCATATCTTTAAGATTCAACATTTCTGGACGCCCATTGACCAATGCGATGTTATTAACACTAAAGGAAGACTGAAGTGCCGTGTATTTATAAAGTTTGTTTAATACAATATTTGGAATTGCGTCTTTTTTCAAAACATAAACAATACGCATTCCATTTCTATCCGATTCATCACGAATGGTAGAAATACCTTCCATTTTCTTATCGTTTACCAAGTCAGCAGTCTTTTTAATCATGTCTGCTTTGTTGACCTGATATGGGATTTCAGTTACAATAATGCATTCACGACCATTGACATCTTCAATATTTGCCTTGGCACGAATAACCACACGACCACGACCAGTCTTGAAAGCTTCTCTTACCCCGTCATAACCATAGATCGTTCCTCCAGTTGGAAAATCAGGTGCTTTCACGTGTGTAATTAATTCATCAATCTCAATGTCTTTATTATCGATATAAGCAGTAATCCCGTCAACAACTTCAG
>Ga0209711_10002563_pt1 | contig 16078 bp, 16 predicted proteins | sample ArcticOcean_MG_C_7_FD_187441 | JGI IMG/M metagenome (GOLD analysis project Ga0209711, IMG submission 187441) | Marine microbial communities from western Arctic Ocean - ArcticOcean_MG_CB11_88 (SPAdes) (version 2) | ecosystem: Environmental > Aquatic > Marine > Oceanic | place: Arctic Ocean... | reverse complement strand
TAGTTGGGTTAGCCTGTACAGCTTTTAAGCCAGCAGTCGCTCCTGCTGGATCTATAAAACCATTTTTTGGAACAAATCCTATTTCTATGGCATGGCCTTATCCAGGTAAAAATCCTGTAGTTTTTGATATGGCTACTGCTTCAATGGCAAAAGGAGAAGTATCAATCGCTGCTAGAGATGGTTATACTTTGCCAGATGGTGTTGGCTTAGACGGCGATGGTAATCCTTCGAATGATCCTAAGGAAATTTTAAAAGGAGTTTTATTACCTTTTGGTGGTTATAAAGGTTCAGCTATTTCATTAATGGTAGAATTGTTTGCTGCTGGTTTAACTGGTGATAGCTTTTCTTATGAAGCTCAAGAGAATGATAATAACGATGGTGGCCCTCCAAAAGGAGGAGAGTTTATTATGGCTATCAATCCTGAAATTATGGCAGGCTCTGATTGGGCAAATCATTGCAAGTTATTTTTTGATAAATTATCTTCATTTGAAGGAGTAAGATTACCAGGAAGTAGAAGGCATAAAAATAGATTAGGAAGTGATATTAGAGAAGTCAATATTGATTTATTAGATAAAATAAAAGGATATCTCTAATTAACTAAATTAACCTTCATCTTTCTTTATCAATTCTAAATACTCTATAACTTTCTCTAACTTTTCGTTAGGGATGTCTTTATAACTAAGTCCAAATTTGTTTTTAACTTTTAATGCAATATGAGCATAAGGGTTTCTTCCTTTAGGATGATTGGGATGACTTGGAAGTTTTCCAACTAAAAAATCTCCAGTCGCTTGAATTAAACTCCATAAATATTTTTTATTTTCATCATTCATTATTAAATTTTTAAAAAACGTTTAATAAAAAGAGAGTGATTCCAGGAAAAGAAAAAAGTAAAATCACTCTTAAAATATCACTTATGAGAAATGGTAATACCCCTTTAAAGGTCTCAGATATTTTAACATCACCAGCCATTTTATTTATTATAAAAACATTTAATCCAACTGGTGGTGTAATAAGACCAACTTCAACAACAATCAACGTTAATATTCCAAACCATATTGCGGTCTCTTCTGGTGTCATTCCAAAGTCTAAAGTCATGATTAAAGGAAAAAAAACAGGTATAGTTAGAAGTATCATTGCTAAGCTATCCATTAAACAGCCAAGAAATAAATAAAGAATTAAAATACAAGCAACTATCAATAACGGAGATAAATTATTACCTAAAGCTATTCTTCCTAGCTCATTTGGTAATTGTGTTAAGGCTATAAAAGAATTAAAAAATTCAGCACCCAAAAGAACTAAGAATATCATTCCTGATGTTATTGCAGTACTTTCTATAACATCTATTAAGTCCTTTATTTTAAAATTTTTATTCAATGCAGCTATTAGTCCTGTCCCACCTGCGCCGATAGCTCCACCTTCAGTTGGTGTAAACCAACCAAGATAAATTCCACCTATCATAACTATAAAAATTAATATTACTTGCCATATATTTTTGAATAGTAAAAATCTTTCACTCCAATTAACTCTTTCTCTTGTGGGGCCTGAATCTTTAACAAATCTTACATATAAAGCAATAGCAGCAATATAACCAAGCGCCGCTAATATACCTGGGATAAAAGCAGCTAAAAACATTTTAGCTATATTTTGTTCAGTTAAAATTGAGTAAATGATTAAAATAACTGATGGAGGTATTAAAATACCTAATGTACCTCCTGCCGCCAGAGTTCCAGTGCTTAATGCTCCGGAATAACCAAGTCTTCTGAGTTCAGGAAGTGCAACTTTCCCCATTGTTGCTGCTGTCGCTAATGATGAACCGCATATTGCACCAAATCCAGCACAGGCACCTATTGCAGCCATAGCAACTCCACCTTTCCTATGCCCCAAACACGCTCCAGTAAATTTAAATAAGGCTTCACTCATTCCAGCTTTGCCGGCAAAGTTACCCATAAGTAAAAAAAGAGGTATTACAGATAATGAATAGTTAGAAAAAAGATGCCATGCACTAGTTTTAACTTGAGAAAGAATTGGTAACCAGCCAGCTATGATTATTGTACCAGAACATCCAACAAGTAGCATAGATAAACCGATTGGTATTCTAAAAGCTAATAAAGAAAAAAGAATAGGAAATGCAATAACACCTAATGTAAAGCGATCCATGATCTAAGCTTTTCCTATGAGGTATGATAATTTCAAACTAAAGGTATAAAAACAACATATTGTAAGTAGAAAAAAAGATAAAATAACTGGTAAAAAAGGTATCCAAATAGGAAATGCTAAAAGCATTGTTTCTTCCTTATACATATACATATCTTGAGCTCCAAGGATCATTCGGCAGCTAAAAAAAAGTGCAACACATCCAAAAATTAGTGAACTAGTTGCATCTAATATATTTATTTTACTTCTACTTAAGTTAGCCGTGATAAAATCAACAACAACGTTTCCATTCTTTAAATGGCACAAAGGTAAGAAAGATCCTATCGCTACCGCACAGGCTATTTCAACTAATTCGAAGTCACCTAATAAAGGGCTGGAAAACACAACGCGACCAAAAATAGAAGAAATACTAATTAAGGCTGCTGATAAAAGGATAAAACCTCCAAATATTGCAAATCCTCTAGTAATATTATTTAAAATACGCCCAAAACTATTATCTGAGCGTATTTTTTTTAAATTTTTAATGTTTAATAAAGCCATATTCTTTCAAAATCTATAACATCTTTTCATATTTTGAAATTAGTGCTTTTGCCGTATCATACAATTTTTGTCCATCCAGACCTTTTTTATCAGCATTTTTAATCCAGTCTTGGATGACTTTATCAGCAGCCTTTTTGATTTCAGCTAATGGAGCCCCTGAAAGAGTATGAAACTCCCCACCGGCTTTTACAGCTAAATCACGGGCAGGCCCTTCAAAGCTATCCCATAATATTCCCGCTTGTTTAGCTAAAGACATTCCAGAATTATTATCTATAATTTTTTTATGTGCAGGTGATAATGAATTATATTTTGCTTTATTCATTACAAATAGAAAAGGTGTTGTATAAAGCCCTCTATTGCCTGCAACATTAGTGTGAGATTTAGTAAGTTCTTGGAGTTTAAAAGAAGGCATTATTTCCCAAGGTACAACCATTCCAGTTATCACACCTTTTGATAAAGAAGGAGCAACTCTAGGAATGGGCATTCCAACAGGGGTAGCCCCTAAATTTTTTAATAAATTAGTCGCTGAACGTGTTGGTCCTCTTAACTTTAGTCCTTTAAAATCACTAACTGATTTTATTAATGTTTTTTTTGTATGAATCATACCTGGAGCGTGAACATGTACAGCAAGAATTTTATAATCTTTAAGATCTTCAGCTCCTGAAGTCTCTACAAACTCTTGGACAGCTTGTGCTGTAACTTTGGCATTAGTGGGCATAAAAGGTAGTTCAAACACTGATAACCTGGGAAATCTTCCTGGAGTATATCCAGCTACAGTCCAAACTATATCAACAACTCCTTCGCGAGCTTGGTCAACAAGTTGAGGTGGTTTACCTCCAAGCTGCATTGAAGGATACATTTCAGTAATGATTTCTCCGTTACTTTCTTTTTTTACCTTATCAGCCCATGGTTTAACAAATTTTGCATTTGAGTTAGCGGGCATTGGAACCATTGTGTGAAACTTTAATGTCACTTTATCTGCTAATGCTGAATTACCTATCCCCAAACTTAAAATGGAAGCAGCTAATAAACTAGTTAATTTATTCATTTAATTTCTCCCTTAATTATTTTTAAAAATTATTTTGTTAAATATTAAAATAATAAAACACAAATAGATTACAAATACTATAATTATGAATTGTCACTGGGATATTAAAATTATTTTATGTTGATTAAGAAATTTTAAAGAATTATTATATTTAAATGATTTTCTATCAAATTAAGGAATAGTTAAATGGCTATTAATGCACTTAGTTACTTAGGTGTTCACTCTGAAAAACTAGAGGATTGGCAGGATTTTTCATGTAAGTTATTGGGAATGCAAAATGTTGATAGAGGTAAAAAAACATTAAGTTTTAGAATGGATAATCAAAAACAAAGGTTAGCTATTTCTGGAGAGGCAGGAGATACACTTGCATTTATTGGATGGGAAGTTGAAAACAAATCAGATCTTGATGAATATGCTAGGAAATTAAATAATGCTAATTATAATGTTAATTTAGGTTCTAAAAATTTATGTGATAAAAGATTTGTAGAAGATTTGATATTCTTCAATGATCCGTCCGGTAATAGAATTGAATTAGTTTTTAAGCCTTTAATTGATAAAGATCCATTTATACCGGGGAGACCAATTTCAGGTTTTAAAACAGGTGTATGTGGACTTGGGCATGCTGTTTTATTTGCAAATAATATGCAAGACCTACTTTTTTTTTACAGAGATTTACTTGATTTTAAAGTAAGTGATTATAGTATCGACCCAATCCCTCTATATTTTTTTCATGTGAATGGACGGCACCATAGCTTTGCGTTAGTAGGATCAGAAAAAATTGGGTTTCATCATTTTATGGTTGAATATAAAAACCTTGATGATGTTGGACAAGGTTTTGATTTAGTTCAACATAAAGAAAATGCCGTTGCATATACAATTGGAAGGCATACTAATGATTATATGACTTCATTTTATGCCAATTCACCATCTGGTTTTTTTGTTGAAAATGGTTGGGGTGGTAGAGTCATTAATCCAGAAACATGGGAAGCTCATGAAACAAACGAAGGCCCTAGTTTTTGGGGACATGAAAGATTATACATGCCAGAAGATCAACGTAAAATTTTTAGAGATAAAAGACTTGAAAATTCTGCTTTGGGGAAACAAGCTCCTTTGCTAATAGATTGTCCTTGGCTCTATGAAATAACAAAAAAATGATTATTGAATATGATGTTATAATTGTTGGGTTAGGTCCAACAGGTGGCACTCTAGCGAATTTACTTGGTTTAAATGGTTTATCTGTTTTAATTTTAGAAAAAGAATCTGCAATATACAATCTTCCAAGGGCAGTTCACTTTGATGATGAAATTATGAGAGTTTTTAATTCAATTGGTATTAAAGATAAAATTAAAAAAAAAATAATAATCAATAAAGGTACTAAATTTGTTGATGAAGAAGAAAAAATAATTTTAGATTGGCCCAGGCCTAAAATAATAACTGATAATGGTTTCTATCCTAGTTATAGATTCCATCAACCAGATTTAGAGAGATCCTTAAGATATTCTTTAAAAAAATTCAAAAATATTAATATTTTACAAAATGCAAATGTGGAAAAGATTACTAATAATATGGACCATGTTGAAGTTTGTTATATGGATAAAAAATCTATGAAAAAACATATTATAAACACAAAATATATTGTTGGTTGTGATGGTGGGAGATCTTTTATTCGCAAACAAATTAAATCAGTTATGGAAGATCTTGGCTTCAAGCAAAAGTGGATTGTTATTGACGTTATTTTGAAAGCAAATAAAAAATCACTTCCAGATAGGACTATACAATATTGTAACCCAGATAGGCCAGCTACTTTTTGTAGAAATGTAGGAAGACGAAGAAGATGGGAAGTTGCACTCAAAGAAAACGAGAACTTTGAAACTTTTTTTGCTGAAAAAAACTTATGGAATTTTTTAAAACAATGGGTAAAACCAGAAGAAATAGATATAGAGAGAAAAGCAATATACACATTTGAGTCAGCCATAGCTAAAAAATGGAAATATAAAAGAACTTTTCTTGCAGGTGATGCTGCTCATTTAACTCCTCCATTTATGGGACAAGGAATGTGTGCGGGTATAAGAGATGTGTCAAATCTTGCATGGAAATTATCACTAGCTTGTAGAAATGGGCATAATGAAAAACTTTTACAATCATATCAAACTGAACGTTCGCCAAATGTTAGAAATTATATAAATACTACAATGAAAATGGGAGAGTTATTAAATGCAATTGGAAGTACAAATGTTTCAGATACTGTCTTTATGCAATCGGATGGCACTATAAAAATGGATACAATAAAACCTAGATTAGGAAAAGGTCTAGGTTCCAAAGGAGATATGAATAAAGGAAAGAATTTTCCTTTAATTAAATTAAAAGATGGCAGCTTTTTTGATGAATTTTTTGGAGGAACACCTATTTTGATAGCAGAAAAAAAAATCATGGAAAATCTAAAAAATATTAATATTTCTATTCCAATTTTAGCTATTGAAAATTTTCCTGAGTTAACATCAGTTTTTGAAGAATTTAATACGCAAGGTTTAATTATTAGACCAGATAGATATATCCTTGCCAGTGCAGATGAAGTAAATGGAGTAATTTTTCTAGAAAGAGCGCTAGAAACTTTATAAGTGAATTTTTTTACAGACTATTATAATGAGTATTTGTATAAGATAGATCTATTTAAGAAGAGGTATAATAATGTTAAATGCAGTACAAGCAGACATTTATCTTCATCATCTGGCAATTGAAAGTAAACATCCAGAAAATTTAGCTAACTTTTATTCAGAAGTAATGGAGATGAAGTTAAAAAAAATATCATTCAATGAATTTCTTTGTGAAGGTCCTTTTAGAAAGATGATAATAACTAAGGGTATAAATAAAACATTAAGTTATGCAGGTATGGTTTGTAGAAGTGACACTAATTTAGATGAATTTAAAGAATTTTTATATTATCAAAAAGTTGAAATAAAAGAATTTTCATCCACTCTTTATAAAAAAGGGTCCTTTTCAGTTATGGACCCAGATCAAAATATGATTTGCTTTGGTATACTCAATAATGAAGAAAAATTACTATCAAAAGGAATACAAGGACCTCTTCAACATTTAACATTTGCCTCTCAAGATGTTGAAGCATTCCAAAATTTTTATAATAAACGACTGGGTTTTCAAGTAACCGATAGGGTTTTAGCTAGTAACGGAAATCTTGCAACTTGTTTTACAACCTCTAATCATGAACACCATACAATAGCCTGCTTTAAATCAGATAGAAAAGGTATGGATCATCATTCTTATGAGGCAGGAGAATGGGGTTACATCAAGCATTGGTGTGATCACTTTGCCTCAAAAAATATTCAACTTATGTGGGGGCCTGGTAGACACGGACCAGGAAATAATTTATTTATTTTTATTGAAGATATTGATGGGAATTGGATTGAGGTTTCTGCAGAATTAGAAACGGTTCATGGCCGACCGGTTAAGAACTGGCCTCAAACAGAAAGAACCCTTAATTTATGGGGTAAAGCAATTATGAGATCATAAGAAAAGGAAAAGTCATGAAGTTATTAAGTTTTACAAGATTAGGAAAATCATGTTTTGGTGCGGTTGTAAAAGAAGGTGTTATTGATTTGACAGGTAAATTAGATCCAGATGTAAATAGTATAAAAGAACTGATCTCATTGAATATGGAAGATCAAGCTGAGGAATATATTGCTGGTAAAACAAAAGATTTATCATTTTCAGATTTTACCTTTTTACCAGTTATTCCAGACCCACAAAAAATTATGTGTATTGGTTTAAATTACATGGAACATAAAAAAGAAACAGGGAGACCAGACGTTGATAATCCAACTATTTTTACAAGGTTTGCAGATTCACAAGTTGCTCATATGCAACCTATGATTAAACCAGATAAATCTGATCGTTTTGATTATGAAGCTGAAATGGCAATAATTATAGGTAAGGGTGGAAGATTTATTACGGAATCTGAATCTTTAAATCATATAGCTGGCTATGCTTGTTATAATGATGGAAGTGTAAGAAATTATCAAAGACATACTTCCCAATATACACCTGGAAAAACGTTTCCAGGAACAGGAGGTTTTGGCCCTTATATGGTAACTCCAGATGAAGTGGGTGACTATACTAAATTACCAATTGAATTGAGATTGAATGGAAAAGTTATGCAAAAAGCAACACTTGCAGATCTTATATTTCCAATTCCTAGACTGATAAGTTATATCTCTGAATTTACAGCTTTATCTGCTGGTGATGTAATTGTGACAGGAACCCCTGGTGGAGTAGGTGATAAAAGAACCCCACCTGTTTATATGGTGCCGGGAGATATTGTTGAAGTAGATATTGGAATGTTAGGTATTTTAAAAAATCCAATCATTGCAGCTCCTAAAATATAAATATGTATTTAATAGTTAAGGATTAAAATGAATAAATCAGTAATTACAAACTTAGTCGCTATATTAATTATTTTGATTGGGTTTTCTGTTAAAGATAATTATTCATTTATTCTAATGACAGGAATTTTTGCTTTCTCAGGAAGTATTACAAATTGGTTAGCAGTTCATATGCTTTTTGAGAAAATTCCTTTTTTATATGGCTCTGGAGTTATATTAGATAGATTCCAAGATATCAAAGTAGGTATTAAAAATTTAATATTAGAAGAGTTATTTTCTGCTGAACAAATAAATAAGTTTCTATTAGAAAATAAAGATGAGTTATCAGAAAAATTTATAGATAAAATTGATTTTGATAGAATTTTTCAAGGTCTTGTTGAGGCTATTGAAGGATCTCAATTAGGAGGTATGCTTGCAATGGTAGGTGGAAGAAAAGCACTGGAGCCACTTAAAGACCCTATAATTGTAAAATTAAAGATCATTATTGGAGAGATTATAAGTGAAAATTCTGGTGACAAGACGGATGAACAATCTTCTAAAAGCTTAATTATTAAGATTGAAACTATTCTAGATGCTAGATTGGATGATTTAACTCCAAAAGATATTAAAAGAATTATTCAAAAAATGATTAGAGATCATTTAGGGTGGCTTGTAGTATGGGGTGGTTTTTTCGGTGGTTTGTTAGGCTTACTTTTAAGCCCTATAGCATTTAACTTATTATAAATTTTTATAAATAAAAGAGAGATATTGAAATCTCTCTTTTATTTAATTTTTTATGAAATTAACCATCCACCATCAATATCAATAGTAGTTCCAGTTATAAATTCATTTTCAATAGCAAAAATAATACCTTTACCTACTTCATCAGGGGTACCTGCTCTTGGAATTAAATTGTTTCCTGTTGAGTTTTGATAAAAATCTTCTCTTGCTTTACCTTCAAGTGGACTCATTGGGGTATCAATAATGCCAGGGGATACTATGTTTATTCTTTTAGGAGAAATTTCAGGAGCAATTCCTCTTACAAAAGCTTCGATAGCTCCACCTACAGATGAAATGGCAATCTGTCCTGGTCTACATTTTCGTGCAGGTGAACCAGTAACTAAAACAATATTGCCATCATTTTTTAGATACTTAGTTCCGTATCTAACAACGTTCGTATATCCCCAAAGTTTATCAAAAGATGCTTTATAGCCCTCTAAATCCATTGAAAGAAAAGGTCCTACAGCCCTTGATCCTCCAGTTGCAGAATTAACTAAAATATCAAACTCACCTTCTTCTTTAAAAAATTGTTCAATAGCTTCTCTATCTAGAACATTTAGTTTTTTAGTAGTAACGTTTTTAGGAAGTGTTTTTAACTTTTCTGGATTACGACTTACTGCAATGACGTGTGCACCTTTTTCAGATAGCATCTGCGTTGCTGAAAGGCCTATGCCTGAGGTGCCTCCGAAGACAATAGCTTTTTTCCCATTAATATTCATTGTTATTTAATCCTTATAAATTATAATTAATTTGTTAAAGAATAACATATAATATTTTTTGTTAAAACACTTGTTATTAAAGTTTTAAAAAAATAAAAAAAGGAATTAAAATGACAATTGAATTGTTTAGGAATGATGCCTATTTAAAAAGTTATTCTTCGCAGATTGTTAAAATTATGCCTGATGGATTTGTTTTAGATAAAACTATATTTTATCCTGAAGGAGGGGGGCAACTAGGGGATACTGGGACAATTATTTGTGATGGTAAGAAAATAGAAATTTTAGGCACTAGATATATTGATAATCAATTGGTTCATTTAATAGATAAACCAAATGAATTAATAATTAATCAAGATATAGAAATTCAGCTAGATTGGGATAAAAGATATAGTCATATGCAGGTTCACACTTGTCTTCATCTTTTGTGTTCAATAGTCCCTGCACCAGTTACAGGAGGGTCTATTGGAGACCAAAGAGGTCGGTTAGATTTTGATCTGGAAACAAAGCCAGATAAAGAAGAAATTTTAAATAAATTAAATCAATTAATTAATGATGATCATTCAACACATATTTCTGAAATAACAGATAAAGAGTTAGACGCAAATCCTGATTTAGTAAGAACAATGTCTGTAAAACCACCTCGAGGCTCAGGAAAAATTAGAATGATTTCGATAGGAGAGAGTTTAGATTATCAACCATGTGGAGGAACACATGTGAATAAAACATCTGAGATTAGTATTGTTAATTCTATTAAAATAGAAAATAAAGGAAAGATGAATAAAAGAATAATTATAAATCTATCAAATTAGTTTTTTCAATTATTTTTTTTTACATAATATTTCGAATGGTAATGTTCTTTTTTCTTTAATAGAATTCAAAGAATTTATAGATCTTTCTTTCATGCTTGTTCCACCTATGACATGGATACCTAATATTGGTGTTTTCTTAATATTAGTTTGGTTAACAAGTTTTTCATAGCCAGACATATACTTATCTCCAGTTTCAATGATTTCGATATCATAAAAACCTACCTCATTTAATAATAATATTGTTTCATTTGGAGTTAATAAGTAACTCATGCTTTCTGTATTTGCCCATGGTAATGGAAAGATAGGTTCACCTATAGGTCCTAACCCATGTTCAGTAAAAGCAAAAAAACTTCCTTTTTTTAATACTCTATAAGCTTCAGAAAAAAAACTTTTGCGATTTGAAATATTCATTGTTACGTGTTGAGAGTAAGCACCGTCGAATGTGTTATCTTCAAATTTTAATGTTTCACCATTACCAATTGTTAGATCAATTTTATCTGACATTGAAGTTAATTTATTAAACTCGTTTCCTAGCTCAATAAAGCTAGAAGTAATATCTATACCAGTAATAAAACACTCAAATTGTTTTGCATAATACCTGGCTGGGCCTCCTAGTCCACATCCTATATCTAAAATTTTTTGATTTTTTAAAATTGGCATTCTCTTACCAAGATCAACTGTGGCAGCTATTCCTCGAGCATGATATTGATCAATAGGAAATAAATCTTCTATATCTAATTTTTTATCTATTAAATCTGCTTCAATCATAGCTTTGCGAACTCTTGAATGAATATCCCCTCTAGTCCAGAATTCTTCTAAGTTCTTTGAACTTGTCATTTGAGAACTTTCTGCACTTCTTAGTTATTCAATATGAAATCAGCGCAGCGTTCACCAATCATCATACAAGCAGCGTTGGTATTGCCAGAGATTAATGTAGGCATGATTGATGCGTCTGCAATACGTAATCCCTTAATCCCATGAACTTTGAGGTTTTTATCAACGACAGCGTATTCATCAAAACCCATTTTACATGTTCCAACTGGATGATAAACAGTTTCAGCTTTATCTTTAATATATTTCAATATCTCTTCGTCAGAAGCAAATGCTAAACCAGGCTGTATTTCATCGTCACAAAATTCTTTCATAGGATCTGATTGCATTATTTGTCTAATTAATTTTACACCAGCAACAAGGGTATCTTTATCCAATTGATTAGATAAAAAGTTATATCGAATACTAGGGTATTCTTCCGGATTATCTGATTTAATATGGATGCTACCTTTACTTTCGGGTCTATTTTGATTTACAGTACATGTTATTCCTGGTTCTTTTCCTAAAATTCTTTTTCCATCTTTAAGTTCGACTTTATATGGAATAAAATGAACTTGAATATCTGGGGCAGCAAGTTCTTTTCTTGTCTTAAAGAAACCAACCACTGGAGCTGAAGGAAGAGTTAAAAAACCATCCTTTTTAAATATATAATTTGCTACTTGTTTTAATAGATTAAAACCACGAGCTTTATCATTATAGGCTATGCCAGGTTTAATAACTTTATATACTAACCTTGGGGCTATATGATCTCTTAGATTTTCTCCAACACCCATTAGTTTATGTAATGGTACTATATTATTTTTTTCAATTATTTCAGGATTCCCAATACCTGATAATTCTAAAACTTGGGGAGAGTTAATAGACCCACCACATAAGATAACTTCTTTTCTTGCGTTAAATCTAATCACTGTATTTTTCTTTTTTACTTCAGCCCCAATGCAAGTTTTTCCATTAAATAATAATTTAGTTACTAATGAGTTTGTTGAAATTGTAAGATTTTTTCTTGATTTAATAGGCTTAAGGTAAGCAACTTCAGCGCTCATTCTTTCACCCTTATAAATTGTAGTTTGCGTATAGCTAATACCTTCTTGTTCGTGACCATTATAATCTTCATTAAAGGGGATACCATTAGCTTCGCCAGATTCAAAGAGTGCATTATATATTGGATTTCTATCGCTAACTTCAGATACATTTAGAGGTCCTTCGTCACCTCTTAATTCAGAGGAAGCACCTTGATAATTTTCCATTTTCTTAAAAAAAGGAAGAACATCGTCATAAGACCATCCAGTGTTTCCCATTTGTGCCCAAGTATCGTAATCTAATTTATTTCCTCTCACAAAGACCAACCCGTTTATAGAACTTGAACCTCCTAGCAGTTTACCTCTTGGTATAGGTATTTTTCTATTTGAAGTGTTTTCTTCAGGTTCAGATCTGTATCTCCAATTCGCAAGTGGGTTGTCAATCAAAAGAGCAAAACTTGCCGGAAGCCTTGAAACGGGATGTGAAGCTCTACCGGCTTCAATTAGTAAAATTTTATTTTCTGGATTTTTTGACAATCGATTTGCAACGGCACAGCCAGCTGATCCTGCTCCCACTATAATATAGTCAAAATCATTACTCATCATCATTGTCCCTTTAAATTATATTATTATAGTAATGAAATTTATCGATAATATCAAATTCTGTTTTTTGTGCCGTTTGATCAATTTAAAATCAGTAGATTGAAATATCATATAAACAATGTTAGTTAGGCAAATAATTTTTTTGGAGATTTAAATTGTTGGAATTGTTCATTGATATATCACAAATAATAATTGCAGATATTGTTTTATCTGGTGATAACGCTCTTATTATTGGTATGGCTGCTTCAGCTGTTCCAGCAGAAAGCCGCAAAAAAGTTATTTTTATAGGCTTAATGGTAGCAGCGATATTAAGGATATTATTTGCTCTTGTGGCATCTTATCTAATAACTATTCCTGGATTGTTACTATTAGGTGGATTGCTTTTATTCTGGGTTTGTTGGAAATTTTATACAGATATCAAAGAGTTTTCATCAACTAATAAAGAAACAAACAATAATGATAACGATGTTTCAGGCAAGGGATTGAAGGCAGCTTTGATAACAATCATAATTGCTGATGTGTCTATGTCTCTTGATAATGTTATAGCAATTACTGCTATTGCTAGAGATAACACTACATTATTAATTCTAGGAATTGCCTTCGCCATATTAATAATGGCAGTCTTTGCAACTGCCATTGTTAATATATTAATCAAATTTAAATGGTTATCCTATTTTGGTTTAGCTTTTCTAATTTACTTGTCAGCCAAAATGACTTTTGACGGATGGATACAGCTATCACCATTTTTAAGTTTTTAAATAAAATTGCTATCCATTTAAAAACTTAGGAAACCAAAGTGCTATTTCTGGAATAAAGAGCACCATCATCATTCCAATAATTTGTAACCCAATGAAAGGAAGAACAGCAGCAAATATTTCTTGCAAAGTTATTTCTTTTGGAGCAACTGACTTCAACCAGAAACATGCTGGTCCAAATGGAGGAGATAAAAAGTATATTTGAATATTCATTACAAATAGAACTCCAAACCATACAGCTGCCCATTCTGGTTCAAGACCTAGTTCAGGAGCCATTCCAACCACAACTGGAGCAAAAACAGGAACGGTAATAAAAGCAATCGCAATCCACTCCATAAAAGTTCCTAATATAACTAATATAAGCATCATTACGGCTACTATACCAAGTGCAGGTAGGCCAAGATCTGCAAATAATGATCTCATGAAATCTGCACCACCAATTAAATTGTAAATCCCTACAAATGCAACCGCTCCAAGTATAAGCCAAACAATTGTACCCACGGTAGACATAGTTCCAGCTAAAGCTTGTTGGAGCATGTTCCAACTAAAAGAATTTCTAACAAAAGCTACAACAATTGCACCAACAACTCCTACTGAAGCTGCTTCTGTAACAGATGCTATTCCTCCGTATATAGATCCCATGACACAAACAATTAAAAACAACACCATTATTACGGCAGATTTTTTTTCCTTAGTAAGTTTTATTGCAGTTCCACGACGTTCAGCTACCTCTTCGGCAGTTGGAGCTAACGAGTGATCAAAAGAACACCTAATTAATGTATAGATGGCATAAAAACAGGCTAACATTAATCCAGGGACTGCTCCAGCCATAAATAAGTCACCTATAGCAACGTTCGCTGAAAGGCCATAGACTATCATTATAATACTAGGAGGTATTAATGTTGCTAAAGCTCCAGATGCACAAACAACACCGATAGCTAACTTCCTATTATAACCTAAACGTATCATTTGAGGAAGGGCTACAAGTCCTAGCATCACTATCTCACCACCCATGACGCCAGACATTGCAGCTAAAATTACCGCAACTACAATTGTCTGAATTGCAACACCACCTCTTAATTTTCCTGCGAATATTTGCATGGCATCAAAAAGATCTTCAGCAACACCTGCTTTTTCAAGGATAGAAGCCATTAGAACAAATAATGGAACTGCAACTAAAGGGTACTTTTCCAGAAGGCCATAAGCATTTGTGGATACAAGCAGCATCCCAGGATAACCATAATAAAAAAGTGCAGTAAATATAGATACAAATAATGTTACTACACCTAATGGCATCCCTGTCATCATTAATGCAAGCATCACAGCTACAATTATAAAACTAGCTGCTCCAACAGAAATGTTGTCCATATCAACATATTGATTTGGCTCTAGATAGGCTCCAAAGTAGCTATAAAAGCCATTTATTGTTGATACAATTCCTGTTGCTTCAAATGCATGATCTAGAAATACTAATAATAATCTTAAAAGAATTAATCCTGCGATTGCAGTAATAATATTTTTTGCGACCTTTGATTGAAAGTGTCGGTACAAATTAACTAATAATTGAGCCAAATATAAAGATGCCCCTGAAACAAGCATTGTTTTCAGAATTAAAGGCTGAGGAGAATTCCAAGCGCTTCCGGCTCTTTCAGTAGCCATTACAGCCTCTATTGCTCTTACTAAAGTTGCATCAATGAAGTACCATAATGCAATCACTCCGATAACGTAGGCAAACAAATCTAAATACCACTGCTTTGCTTTGCCTAACATAATGTATATAACTGTAATTCCAATATGACGTTTGTGAAGCGTTATATATCCTGCTGAAAGCATCCAAGCGCTTGCGCACAATACCATAACAGTTTCAAATACCCATTGCGTTGGAGAATGAAAAATATATCTTGATATAACTTCATAGCAAGTTAAGAAGGCTGCAAACAAATAAAGTTGGGATACAGCTAAACCGAGGAGTTTGCTTATGTGATCTACAAAATTCAAATTGTCTTTAGTTGGTGGAAAATCCTCACTATTTATGATTTGATTTGTATTCATTACTTTTCCCCACAATTTAAAATTTGAACGTGTTAACGAACACACCATAATTCATTTAAAGTTTCAGTCCATTAAAAAAAATTTTCTTTTTAAATCATAATCCTTCTAAAAAATAAAATAAAACTGTTGAATTGTTTGTTATTTTTCTTCATGGTGTCAAAATAGGAGGATTTTATGGCATCAGAAGGTAGAAACGATCATACAAATTACTATGGCCCTTGGGGTTGGATAAGTGGTTTTATTTTAGCTTTATCTATTATTGCAATAATGTTTGCTATTGCAGACGGTTTTTCTTGATTTTAAATAACAAAGTTTCGTGGAGGAAATAAATGAATATTAAATTAACAGGGATTTTAGGTGTTGCAGTTGCTGCATCACTTATGGTTTCAAAT
>Ga0209711_10002559_pt1 | contig 16091 bp, 15 predicted proteins | sample ArcticOcean_MG_C_7_FD_187441 | JGI IMG/M metagenome (GOLD analysis project Ga0209711, IMG submission 187441) | Marine microbial communities from western Arctic Ocean - ArcticOcean_MG_CB11_88 (SPAdes) (version 2) | ecosystem: Environmental > Aquatic > Marine > Oceanic | place: Arctic Ocean... | reverse complement strand
TCACCGTGGCCACCGTCACCAAGTCGCTCGAAACCGAGCTTGGGCGGAAACTGACGGCTGGGGAAATACTCGGGAAGGTAGCGGACTGTATGGCGTGGTGCATCAGGGTACACTACTCGGACAAAAATTAATTAAAACTTGGAAATATTTTTTTACTATTCTTTTACTATTCTTTTACTATTTTTACTTGGTCGGAAAAAATAGGTGTAGATATTGGATATATTTTTTATCTACACCGCAGTACAAACAACACTATTTTTTTGCACCAACCGTCTTTGTCTAAAAAATCACCCCTCTGTTGTTTTTTTTTCAAAGGGAAAATATAGAGTTCTTGGAAAAAAACAAAATTCTCCTGCAGATCCAAACGTGAACACGCTGTTTCGCAGGCACTTTCGTCACTTTCTTTGGCACAATGGATACGATGCTTGACGTTTTCGAAGAGGAATTTGAGGGAAAGCAGCCTGTTGTCGACGATAAAGAGGCAACGGCGAGTTTCAAACGGAGGCGGGAGGCATATCTGAAGGCAGCAACCCCGATTGCCAATTTGTGTTGGTCGGGTCCAACACCCCCCGATGTCGAGCCCGATGTCGGGCCCGATGTCGGGGTCCCGTCATGGCCCCACCTAAAGCGTCGCCTCCAATTCCACAACGAGCAGCCCGTTGTTGAGCAGCCCGCTGTTGAGCAGCCCGTTGTTGAGCAGCCCGCTGTTGAGCAGCCCGTTGTTGAGCAGCCCGCTGTTGAGCAGCCCGCTGTTGAGCTGCCCGCTGTTGAGCTGGATGATGACGACCATATATTTGACGTCTCCATCCCATCCTTCTTACAGAAGACTGGTTACGTTCGTCGCGAAAATGACTTTGCCAAAAAGTTCGACCCCAAGCACTTTCAGCTCGTCGTGAAGAAAGGAGATTGCGCTAGTACACGCGTCTCTATTCATGAAGGACCTACTCTGAAAGATGTCATTGTCACTGGAACAACGCTCGAGATTCTGGGAGAAGCCTTCGATGTAGGGGCGCTTCCCCTGTTGAACCAAAACCATGTGCTTTCCATTCAAAACTTTAATGTGGAAACCCAGTGTCATTTTTTTTTTCGAATTAAACCCGCAACACTACATCGTGGCCCAGACGAAGGAAGCCATGCAACCGTATCTACAGGACAACGCAAACGGTGGGAAGAAGGTGGCTTTCACGGTTACCGACCACTACTATTCCCGGAGGAAAAAAGTCAACCCCCGACCGGGTAGCGGATGGACAACGACCACCCTCGACCCGGATGTGAAAAGCGAAAAAGAGCACTCCATAGTGCGGGTCATGCTTGTGGAGGAAGCGTACTACGGGACGCTCCAAAATGTCATAGTTCCAGATGCTTAGGTTGAAACAAATGTAAAAATAAGTATTAGAAAAAGTTGTTTTACCTAACCCCACAGGGTACAGTGTATGGGGCGTTCCAATGAACCCGCTCCCTCGCCAAGTTGAGTGACAAGGTCGGTCAGGGACTCTTCGAGAGCTGTGCATCTATGCACCTGTTTTGAGTTACTTCGGCAGAGCAACTTTTTGGAAACGTGTAGCTCTTGTCCACCGGCAAACGTCAGTGCAATATGAAAAGCCTTTATCACATGCCCGACAGTGACCAGCGCGTGGTTGAAATTCACAACGTGGTAACAACCTTGCATGTCAACGATGAAGGTGACGTCTCCGGTACCGCTGTTGTCCCACGGTGTGATGGCCCAACCATTTGCACTCACTGCACCGTCCGGTGCTGCGAAGAGGCTCACTTCCAGACCCTCGGCTTCCAAGAGCGACGACTTCTCTTCCACCCACACCGTTTTGTTTCCTGCACCAGGAGCAGAGAGGAATGACCCTTTCGAATGATCCCAACTACCCCATGGCACATTCATCACCAGAGATACTTTCAACACACTTGCGCCTTGAATTGCAGCCTCGACTATCTGCGTGTCGACCTCGACTATCTGCGTGTCGACCTCGACTATCTGCGTGTCGACCTCGACTATCTGCGTGTCGACCTCGACTATCGCCGTGTCGACCTCGACTATCTGCGTGTCGACCTCGACTATCGCCGTGTCGACCTCGACTATCGCCGTGTCGACCTCGACTATCGGTGTGTCGACCTCGACTATCGGCGTGTCGACCTTGTCTATGTCTATCGACCTGTTACTCGTGGGTGTGGTGGGGGGCAGCGTAATGAACACCGTCGCGTCTTGTCCAGAACAATATTTTTTGACGCGCACTTTTATTTTTGTGGGTAGTGGGGTATTCAATTTGCATCCCCATGAACGCGTGCGCCTAGCCGTGGAACGCGTACGCATTACTGCTGCCAAGCGGTTGTTTTGGTTTTTGTGGAATGCGTCGAGAAAATATGAACAAGTGAAAATTGAAAGGGAAAGAAAAGTTGAAACTTATTTTTTAATTGGTAACTTGGAACATTTTTTTTTGCCTTGGGGTTTCTTTCCGACCGACCAATAACTTCCCAGAGACAAATTAATTCACCGGCTCTTTGCCCTGCACCAAGGCATCGGAGGTTATCCGCAGCCGGAAGTACTCTATGTTGCTCTGGTTGAACGACAGCGGGCACCCCGTGGCGATGTAGTCCGCGTACTTACACATGAAGACGCCACAATCGTACCCGTTCATCTGCTGCGGGATATCTTTGGGTACCTCTATAGTCCAGACATTCTCCTCCATATTGACTTTGCGTTTGTTCTCGTACTCCTTAACAATCCAACTCACCAGTTGTCCCGTCAGTTCTGAGTCGTTACCTAGTAAGGAGTCGTAGTAGTACACTTTTTTGTCGACAAGGTCCATGACGACCAAGGTCCAGTGGGAGTCATTCTGGTGCACAGGCATGATCACCTTGTGACAGTTCAGCATGTCGTACCCGAGGTTTCCCTTTGTGTACCACCTGTACAACTCTTCCTTATCGACGGCACGCAGCTTGTCGACGGCGCGCAGCTTGTCGACGGCGCGCAGCTTGTCGACGAAGAAGGTGTTGCAGAAGTGCACGCGCGGCTGCGCGCTCGCTCCGCCGCACCGCGCCAACTCGCGGTCTGCCATGATGCCGATGGTGAAGTTGACCATCTCGTCGTTGAGCCACTTGCCAGCATTCATCGTGCGCATGTCCTTGCGCGTCACCCTGAGCAAGCCCAGCCCCGCCGTGAACGTCCTACTCGCGATCACCTCCGCCTCGTCCCCCAACGTGACATCTTTGGCCCGGTTGACATGGACCATCTGTTCCCGCGTTAGCCCCTCCGTCAGCTTTGCACATTCCCCTTCAGTGGTGGTAGAATCCCGAATCCAGAGCGCGTCTAGGAGCGACGCGCAACTCGGCATGAGTGCCATGGTCGAATGCGCAAAAAAATAAGTTTTTTATTTATAAGACTACATCCTCGGGAGGGCGAACGCCTGCTTCTCCCCTGGACACCCGGAGAGATTTGATTTCGAGCAAGATGTCGTTGACGTGGTCTCTCTTCAACTCTCCGATTTCAGTGTCGATGGCGAGGAGCACACGAAGTAAGAAGTTGTCCGTGAAGACGAAGTTGTCGCCGTCGTCCTCCAAGAAGTGCGCGAGGAAACGAGCGAGAAGGGCGCCTGGTATAGACCCCTGGGGCGGCGCGTCGAGAATTCCGCGAGGCGACTCGTTGTGCCCGATAACGCCAGAGAGCCTGTCCACGAAGTGATCGCCATAACCTTCGAAGACCTCAATCAGCTTGGTGATGTCGCGGCGAGGAGACCGCTCGTTGCGATCGATGAACTTTCGCAAGAGGAGCTTGCCCGTCTCAGGTGGGAGAAGGTAAGACATTTTCTCGATGGTTTGTACCACCCTTACGAGGAAATCATTCGTGAGGGGAGGTATTTTGGCGTCTTCCGTGAGGAGGAGGTCGACCACACGCGTCACAGCCCTAAATTCCCGAGTCGGACGAGGCATTTTTTTTGTGTGTTTTGCGTTTTTGTGCGAACGGAAGTGAGGAATTGATGAGGAAAGTAAAGCAAGGCACTTAGGTTTTTTTTCGCGTTGGTTTTTTTTCGCGTTGTTTTTTTTCGTGTTGGTTTTTTTTCGCGTTGGTTTTTTTTCGCGTTGGTTTTTTTTCGCGTTGGTTTTTTTTCGCGTTGGTTTTTTTTCGCGTTGGTTTTTTTCGCGTTGGTTTTTTCTTAATTTTTTGTTTTTTGAGCAGCAAGAAACGTGACGACGTATAGATCGACAATGTGGTTAATATCTATACCTATTTTTTTCAAGCCGGGACCTCCTTCCGCATCTCGGAGAAAAAAAACTACGTAGTTTGTCTGATTTCACCTTCCTCCAGCTCTTCTTCCATCTCCACCTCCGGCTCTTCTTCGAGCTTCTTCTCCACGACATTCTGACGGAGAGTATGATGTTGGTGACGAGGACGGTCGTCGAGCTTCCTTCTGTTCTGCGCGTAACGATTTACCTCACGGCGAGAATATGAGGAGACCCCGATAGGATTGTGATGCGCGGCATCATGTTTCTTCACCACCATGGGTTGTGTGCGCTGGTCTTCGGGCTCCTCCATGTGCGTGTCGTACTTGTCGTAGTTGTCGTTCCGGAATACCATTTTTTTACTTGGTGGCGTGCGCTGCGCGTTATGAACTTTGTATTCCATTTTTTAAGATTTTTTGGTCTCGAAAAAAACTCTAATATCTTTTTGTTTTTCCACCCGCTTCTCGATACCACTGACTCGCATAGATTTTGCTCGACTCGCTAATTCTAGTTGCCACTGTCTATGTTTGCATGCTTTCCAATATTCACCAAATGTGGCACCCTCCTGCTTCTTCTCTTCGAGCTGGTCGCTTAGAGCACCCATGACCTGACCCGTAGGTACGTCGTCGGTTGGAGCAGCGTGTTATATATTGATCAAACTTCTTTCGGGCTTCTCTTCCTTTTTTTTTCTTTTTTTTCTGCATCAGCGGCTACCGCCGCCAGCTCAAACATGGGGCCAAAAGTGATCGCAAGACGCTGAATGAGGGTCAGGTCTTTGTCGTCCAACGGAGGCGTGGCCGCGTCGTTGTCATCATCTTCGACGGCAGGGTCATTGACGGCAGGGTCATTGACGGCAAGGTCAGTCTCCACATCGCTCGGTAGGTTTTGGAAAATACCGCGGAAGACGGCAAGCGCCGGCTGTCTGATTTTTCTGACACACGCGTCATAAAAGACGGTAGCGCTGGTCGTCATACCACCGCACACCATCAGCGGTTCAACGTGATCCATGAATAGTTCTTTTTGCGTCATGTCGTAGTCGGCGGGCACTTCGTCCGCTTTCTGCTCGCTCAACGCCTTCCTCGTTTCTTGCAGCACAGTGTGGTACTTGATGCATGCATCGAACAACGCGACCTTCGTCGCAACGTCGTAGACACGATGCTCGGAAAGTGAGAAGTTTAACCCGCTCATTACGGCGACAAACTCCTCGACCGTACCGCTGTATTTCTTCATCTTCTTCTTATCGGACAGTGGGTTGTAACACCACGTTTCCTGAAACGATTTCATAAAGACGCTATTAACGGCGTTGAAAATGTCGTCCATGGTGCGTGTGCCGTCGATTGTGCGGTGAAAAGGTTTTTTCTCTTTCCCAAAAGGTTTTTTTTCACAGCCTGGTGTGAGATCGAAAAAAAAAAAAAACTTTATTAGAGCTGAGATCCATATAAAACACCGAAAACGTGCAAATTCGTACTATTTTCATCTACCCCTGGTTTATTTTGTTTCTTTTCGAACACGATGTCTGTTTTTCGCGAGAGCATCCGGATGACAGTCTCACCGAACGTACCCGAGAATTTGAGTGACGAGCGGCGGTTCGTACCGTTAAAGAACTTGGTCGGGCCGTTCACGTTTCCCATAGAGTACTTTCAGAGACGGTTGCAGGTGGGAAACCAGTCGTTCGGGGATTTCGGCCAGTACCAGTCGAACCAGATGAAACGGGCCATTGCGTTCAATTACAAAAAGCTTCTGGACATATTCGTTCGCACCTTTGAGGAGCTTTTTTATCAGGGCGAAGACTCCAAGCGGACTATCGAGGCTCGGTACGCGTACTGCTTGGTGCGAACTTCAGACCGAAGCGATCGGTCCGACTGGATTAGGGAGCAGGTTGACCTCGCGGATGCGTATGAGACCGTCGAGTCGTTCGTTTTCTTCATCGAGGTGTGTCGGCGTGATAATGCGGAGGCCGACGCTCCCGACATGTCGTTCGACGACCTGGATAACATCATCCAGGAGACGTTCGTGAACGTGCGCGCGGAGAGGCGGTCGACCGGTGACGAGCTCGAGGTGAAGCGGCGCAAGGTTCTCGCGACGAAGCTGCACGCGAGCTTCAACTGCCAACAACCCAACGTCTACGACTGCACACGCGAGTCGTGCGACTTGTCCGCTATCTTCACGAATCCTGTCGACTTCGGGCGAGTCGTCCAGGCGGCAGTGACACCCGTGACTGTTTCGACGAACCGCGACTCGAAGGCGAAGCTCGGTGATCTGGAGTACTCGCCCTCTCGCGTGTTCAACGCATACGACACGTACGTCGCGTCGGCCGACGAGGGGTCAGCGACCGCGGACCGCATGCCGCACGAGTTCATCACGTACCATGAAGGAACGCGGCAGACATGTTTGGATTTGTGTGCTGGTCTTAGTTTCGGACTCGAGCCGCCGCAGATTCGTCTCGAGATGTTCAGGTTCCTTGGGTTCCCCGACATCCGCCAACGCGACCAGGCCGATGTCATCTCGTACCCGGACGACGCCACTCTGCTTCGTGCCTCGGGGGTCGAGCTGGACAACACAGTTCAGGTGAAGGGGGTGTCGGGGTTCACTTGCGCGCGGGACAAGCTCAGTCTCAGCATGCGTAAGATGCGGTCCGCGTGCGCGGACGCGTCTGTTGCGAGAGATGTTCGACTTCAGATCCGCTCCGACTGGCAGCGGCGCGCCTTGATCGTGTACAAATCCATCGTGTTCGGGCCTCGCGCCGCGATCAGCAAGAGCATTCGGGCCATGATCACCGAGTGGGAGACGCAGACGGAGAAGAGTAGGCTTTGCGGGCGGGTCGGCATCGAAGTCGCACCGTTGACACTAGAGATTTTCCCCAACCTCGACGCGCAGCAGAACTACCTCGCGAACCTCTACCGCTTCGCGGAAAGGGCGGGTGTGTTCTGCCAACACAGCAACTTCATCGGCATGCTGATCGACTCGCGTTACGCGTGCCGGAAGGGAAGTGGTATGAAGTACCCCCCTCCGCACACCATCCTCTACGGCAGTCCCGGTTCTGGGAAGAGTTTCTGCCTGGAGATGACGAAGTTCTGCACGCAGGACGACAACGTCTCGGTCTTCTGCAAATGGGTGGACTCGTCTTCGCCATTGAACTGGGCGGTCGTGTCCGAAATGGACCCGGACAACCCGGACACCACGCAAACACAGGTGGCGATCCTATGGGACGAGGTGCCGGCGAGCAAGCTCGGTGCGGGAGACAAACGTCACGGGGAGGGGAGTGACGACGTTGCGCGAACGAAGAGCATGTGCACAAAGGCGACGCTCGAGTTTTCGCGCAACGCCGAAATCAAGCGGCCCGATGGGACCACGGGACGCGGACTCGAAGAGGGGTCCATCACGAACGAGTGCGTGTTTTTGGGCGGTATGAACCGCCCGCCAATCGACGTGAACCCCGCGTTCCATCGCCGCTTCTCGTTCAAGGCGGCTCTCGCGTTCGACCGCGCCGACGGGGTCACCCTGGAGGATGCAAAAGGCAAGAGTGACATGGACGACCCGCAAACGGAACAGTGGATCAACGCGCTCAGATTCAACGCCCGAATGCACATGGTGGTGGCTGGAGCAGAGTACTGCGGCATCATCCAGGCACCGTGTGTCAAGGTTTTCGATAGACTGAGTGCGGCGTTCGAGAAGGAGGTTTCCAAAGTGACAACGGTGAACCACTTCGTGGACCGTATGAACAACGCGCGCGAGCGGCTTCGCCTCTTCACGCGGATGGTCGCCGTCTTCGAGACGTTTCAGCGCGACGGCCAGCACATCCTGAAATTCGATAAGCTCGTCACAATGTTGCCGGAGGTGGAGCGCCGCAGCGTGGCCGGGGAACGCATCGCGCTGGCTATGCTTAGCAGCCTGGAGGACACCATTTTCCCGCTTATGCACAAGATCGTGCTACAGAGCATCAAAGAGAGGTGGGCGGGTGAAGAAGGCATCGAGGAGCACCGGGTGGATGGATTTCGGGACCACTACCCCGGACGCTACGCCAAACTCCCGCTTGAAAAAAGGGCGGCGTACAGGCAAAAAAAAGACGAGACGCTGATCGAGTGCGGGGTTCGCGTGCTTCTGGACCACATAAGCCGCCTGATCGGGAAAACGGCAGGGGCGTACAAGCTGGAAGGCGCCGAAGAATTGGCAAAAGCTGGGATAGTAGAGTTGACCAAGATCTGCGACCCGGACCACCCAGTAATCGTGTTCGATGAAGACATATCGGGCGACGGTGGCCAGGATGCCGGTGGTGGATCTGGTGAACTCGCAATATACGTTTCCCTCGAGCGCATGCTCACGATCGACACCACCCTCACAGACATCGTTCGCAAACTCGCGAAACCGGGGACGCAACTGACCATGATTCCGCACCGCTTAAGCACCGCCGCCGGGGGCAAAGCGCTGCCGCAGTTTCCGATGGCGTTCGAAAACGGCGAGGCGACTGGCCAGATAGAAGACGACAAAATGTTCAAGAAACGCTGCGAGGACATTTTTCAGCCGGAAGACGACGGCTACCACCCGACCAAAACGCGCGCCCCCACCACCAACAGTCACTTTCCAAGAACGCTGATTGAGGCTGTTTCTTCCGGAGATGTATAAAAATGAGAGTGTTTGTGGAGACTACACACAACGAGATGAAAATAGAATATGTAGCGTCAGAAGAAGCTTTATCGGCTGTTCGTTACAAAAGGGTCGTCTATTTTTTCATCACATGGGTCACAATAGCTCTATTTTCTACCGCATACGTCTCACTACAACGCCCAAAAGTACTCCGCGTGATTAAGAGGCAAAGTTGAAACTGCAGGAAAAAATAGGTATAGATATGGTGAGTTTTTTATATCTATGGTGCACCCCAACACCAAGCATTTTTTTTCCTCGGCTTCAAGATTGAGCGAAACGAAAAACTGCAAAAAAAAATAGGTATAGATATTGGCTTTTTTTTCGTTCTATACCGCAGCGCGAGAAACACTAGATATAAAAATACGTCTTTATCTATACCTATTTTTTTCCGACCAAGTTGGTCTCAGCTTCGAAGGTAAAAAAATGAACGACCCCAGACTCTTAGGGGATGGGAACGACGCGCCCGAGGTTTCATGAGATTGCAGTTTGAAACATCAGGGGGGGGGGTCTTGACTCCCCGTATGAGCATGTTGTTGAGTATTTATACTGTTCGTAAAACGGTCAACTACCAGCAATGTCTGTCGCACCTCCCCCCCTTCTCGTGGGAGCTGGAGACGATGGGTGTAAAGATGATTGTGTAACCCATCATTTAAAAGCCCCCGGGATTCATATTTTTACCCCTGATTGGTGTTTACATTGTGAGCGGATGAAAGAAGAACACGACAACAATAAAGGAAATACTGACATTCATATTCACGAACACGAAGAGAAAACGATTACACCGGATGAACTGAAAACAAACGGATATGACACCGAAGGCCTCACGATCTATTTTGTGAAGGAGGATGTTTCGGAGATACGAAAGTACGAAGGGCCAAAGGATTATCAAAGTTTAATCGCTGCTTACGATGCTTATATCAATTTAAAAGCCCCCGGGATTCATCTTTTTACCGCTGTTTGGTGTGGACATTGTAGGCGGATGAAAGAAGAACACGACAGTGATGAAAACGAGGAATGTAAAGGAACTACGAACATTCGTATTTACGAACACGAAGAGAATATGATTACACAGGATGAACTGGAAAAAAACGGATACGGCATCGAAGGTTACCCCACGATTTATTTTGTGAAGGAGGGTGGGAAGGACAAATTGGAGCTACGAGAGTACAGAGGACCAAGGGATTATAAAAGTTTAATCGAAGCTTACGATAGGAAGGAGTTTTGGTTAGAAACTGTTTGAGATGAAGACAAGTTTATGGTACAGTATAGATCGGTATTGAGTTCAATATCTATACTTTTTTTTTTTGACTTTGGTAGTTTTAGGAACCGTCGGACTCCGTTTTTTTCATGCAAAATATCTACCCACGACTTTCGTCGGAACCTGTGGTCGGAAAAAAAGCATTGACGTCCTAGCTAATGTGCGGACCATGGGGTTCTGAACCACTATGACGTTCTCGACGCACGCGTATCTCATTCGGCTTCTGAATGGCTCCACTGCGTCCCTGTACTCTTCCAGCGTTTTTTTGCGCAGCAACGTAGCACTCGGAGTGACCGTGAATACCATTCGAAGCACTGTGTTTTGAGAATGTGCAACTTGCACGAGGGCCTCGTCTATGCGCTGCACCACTTGAGTGGGCGAATCTTTGGGAATGTCGAAACGGACAACATCTATACTGAGCATGGTATAGATACACTACTTACCATGGAACTGGAAAGAGAGCAAACCCGGCGCTCACGACAACAGTTACCGTCATTCCAGTGGGAATCGCCCACGGCCACCGTGTTCGGTTTGTGGCGGCACCGGTCGTGTCCGGTGGAGCGATCGGAAACTCGGGTTGTGGAGGGAACGGGGGGGGTCTGGGCGAAGGTGGTGGCACCACGCATGTCCCGTTCGCCGGCGTCGCGTCGAGGAGTAGTGAACCGTCCAGTATAATATTGAGCATCAAGTAGTGGCCGTTCTGAAATGTCGCCCCAAACCTCATTCTGGTCATGAAGGATCCGGGGTTGAAAACGTTCCCGAAATACTCAACGAACGCGCGGTCCGAGTCGTAAGCGATGAACGGTGTGACGACCGTCACGATCCATGTCGACATTCCCGGGCGACCGGCGGTCTCGCCCCCGTTGTGAACGAATGTCCCCATCCTAAGGGCGTCACCAGGCCCGTCGAGAATCGACGACACGGTCGGTGTGGCGAGCCCACCGAGCGCACTATCTGGGGGGTTCATCAACCTCACGTCCAATAAGGGGTCGAACCCCGACGCGATGATTTCGAATATGAGCAGGCCGCGCGTTCGCCCAAGGAAGCAACCTCCAGCCTCCGTCGTGTTAAACTGCGAAAATAGTAGTTCGCCTTCGAACGGGCGCGACGTGCCCATGATTCCCGACACTGATGATACGTTCATGGGGGACTCCAGAACCACCACGCGAGACTCGACGCACGCTGCGGCGTATGAGTTATCCGACCCATCGCATTGCAGGCCATAATAACCCACCTGACACACATTAATCCCGAACTCGTAACGTCTCGTCTCTGAGTTGCCGTGAAGTCCATCCCGCTGCTCCAGCGAAGAAGTGCCGCCGCATGAGGAGACGATCGTCTCGAGAAGTATGGGAACCGCCGTGTGGTAATTGGCCCGGTTCGGTGGAAATGTGACGTTCCAGCCGGGGCGGACGCTTCCATACCGGCCTAAAACGTCCGTCGCAAACGTCGAACTGTCGTACGTGTAATCAAGCGCCGAGCACGGACTCCTTGCGCGCCCGAGTGCGTCGGTGTCGGCGAAATAGGTCAAGCTGTTATTGCTGGTGAGTGGGTCGGCGATATCGATCAGGTAAAACGATGGACAAAACGACGTTTTTGTTTCATCGATGAGTGGAACGCTGACATTAAGCCACACAAACGCTGTACCGTTCACACGCTCCATGGACGTTTCACTTGTCACGTTCAGATCTACCACGTGTGAAAACAACCTAGTGCCGTTCCCCGAGGCAGGAAGCCTTGTCTCGAACTCGGTAGCAGACGAACTCGTCAGGCAATGGACGAGAAGCACCATCAGCACGGTAACACCACCGGTGCAAACATGCCGAGACATGAGAACAGTATATTCAGAGAGCAGGTGCGAATGTTTTATATTGAACGACGACACCAAAGCAACAATCGCTGCGATGGCGATTCAGCGTGAAACTGAAAATGGACGACACCTCGACCAAAACGGGTTTTTCTTAGTTTTCACCCTTGTGTCGTCTGGTCGTATAAGAGACGGTAACCGCACGTTACGGCAGCGATAAAGATGAGCGTTTTCGAATGTATTCTGCAAGGCATACTACCGAAGTCGTGGCGGGTTAGGCAGAGCCGGGTTTTTTTCTTCGAAGGAAATGTTGGTGTCGGAAAGTCCGAATGCATGAAGATTGTTGCCGAAATCCTCCGCGAGAAAGGCATCGCTGTCATATGCATAGAGGAAGACGTGGAACGGTGGAGTACTGAGGGCCTTCTCGCTGCCAAGTATGGGGGTGACGAAGCCGTGTTCTCGACGCACGGACTCTTGTTCGATTATCTACGTCGTCACGCCCGGGTGAAAGACGCATTGCTGTCGTACGAGGTAGTGCTGGTCGAGCGTCATCCGTCGACCTCCCTAAAAGTGTTCGGGACAGACGTGCGCACCAAGGCTTTGTTCGAGACCGTCGCGGCGGCTGTGCCAGGCTTTATGACACCGGTACCGGAGAACACTATCTATGTAAAAAACTCACCGCGCGCATGCTTCGTTCGGACGCAACGTCGCGCGAGACCAGAAGAGGCACATCTAGACGAATCTGCATTCGAAACATGGGGGGGTGCGCTCGAAGATATGATGAAAGAGCGTCGGGCTATGGGTGGTACAGTTTTCACACTCGACGCGTTCGGGGCGGACTCGCCTCAAGTTAGCCCAGCGATCGTGAAGTGTATGGGACACTGATACTTTTTGGGTGTTTTCAGCTTCCTGGGGGGGTCCTTATTAATAACCACAACAAATATACTAAAAATGGAAATATGGAGAGTATACTTAAAATTGTAGAGGTCCCCCTCACTTCCAATTCTATGAACGCCTTCGGGTTCTCTATGGACAGAACTTCGAATCCCCTCGTCGCCGGCAGTGACGACGAGGGCGTCCTCTCGCTCATCTCGAGGGAGCAAGCATCCCGCGCGTTCGAGTATTACGCTCTAGACCCCATTGAACGCACACCCGCACTTTACAATCAGGGGTGTGCCCACGTGTCGAAGGCCGTCAATGAGCTGTACGAGTCCCTAGTGCTCGACACCTCGTGGTCCGAGACTTCGAGGGAACTATTCGAGGCTGTGAACTGTGGGAACATAGTCGATAGTGCAAATATCGAAGGTAAGCCGAGACGCTCGGACCTGTGCCGGCGGAATCAGAGCGTGGCTGTTCGTGCAGATCACATGACCGTTCTCACGGTGCGCGCAAACGCGAAACTCTATTGGGATCGGGAGAAGGAGCTCCACGCGTACGCATCGGTCCGTGCGGTAAAGTACACAGCAGCTGACCCGGGTCCTTACCTGGAATACGAACGTCGCTTCTCTGAGGCGGGAGAAGACGAGGTCATGGGGAGTGTCGACGTCGTCGTACGCAAACTCGTCGATGGAGATGCTGTTCGGGAGTCGGTGCGTGTCGTCCAGAAGTTCGTCGTTGAAGCCAACTTTCAATACCAGATGATACAGGCTCTCTACGAACTTTGCGTCTGGCAGTTCGTCATGCAAGCAAATGAGGTGGCTGCGTGGCAAGTCGTGGAAGATAAGGTGAGTTTCGTCGAACAGTGGGCACTACGGATCAACAAGAAGATGGAACTTGTCAGGATGTTATCAAAGATTTCCCTGAAGGATTATTCTGTATCTAGTCGTTGCAATATGGAGCCCGGAAACGAAAAACCGAAGCGAGTGAAAGCACCGACGAAGTTCGACCGGTTCTACATAGAGAAGAAGCTCGAGGGGGTCAAGCTCACCAAGAAGGAACTCAAGATGAAGTTCGACGAGCTGTCCAACGAAGAGAAGTGTGCGTACACAAAACCTATTGCCATCTCGAAGAAGCGCGACTCCGCTGTGATGAACGACACCAGTGCTGCGTCCGACGATGAGGATCCCTACGCTTTCCAGCCCGACGAGAAGAAACTTAAGTCTGTGGGAACACCCTTCGATGATGACGATGGGGGCGATGTCAGCAACGAGGATGAGGAGGACCACGACTTCGACGTCGAAAACCCCGACGACGATGACGACGATGACGATGACGACGAGGATGTCGATGACGACGATGTCGATGACGACGATGTCGATGACGACGACACGGACTCCCTTGCTGACGAACAAACACTCTCTAAGAAGGCTGAGTCCGTCGGTGAGAAGCCCGAGCCCGAATGTAAGAAGCCCGCAGGTAAGAAGCCCGTCGACGAGAAGTCCGAAGGTAAGAAGCCCGTCGGCGAGAAGTCCGAAGGTAAGAAGCCCGTCGGCGAGAAGTCCGAAGGTAAGAAGCCCGTCGGCGAGAAGTCCGAAGGTAAGAAGCCCGTCGGCGAGAAGTCTGGTACGAAAAAAAACAAGCCGATCGATGCAAAAGCGAAGATTTCGTGCAAGGGTGTGCTCCCTCTCACTAAGACGAAGGTTGTCGACCCCCCCAAAGCCGACGCGGCTCCCGACCGCGACATCGTGCATGAGCTTGTCAGGAGCAGTAAGGAGCACTTTCTATGGGAGCTCTTCTCTCATAACATGCATGCCATGATCACAGCCCGTAAGCCGTTCACGGGGTTTGAAAACACCGTTTTCGAGTCCGCGCATGCTGAGTGGCTCAAGCAGTCCGGAGAGGAGTCTGATGAGGTCCGGTTCAGGATGGCAAAGAAAGAGCTCAGTAAGATTCCAGGCATCGTCAACTGCTTTCATATGTTCAATCTTCTGTTCAAACCCGATACGGTCTCTGACGAAGAAGAAGGGGAAGAGGATTTTCTGATGGGTTGAACTGTTTCAGTTGTCACTGAGCCGCTTCATATTGTTCATACATATTCTAGCTGGGTTTTCTATATCTATCTACCATCATGGGCTCTGATTTCGAATTTCCATACCGATACTTTGCGACTTTATATCGCCCCCCGGCGAAGTGTGTGTATGTGGAGGGCAACGTAGCGGCGGGGAAAACGGCATTTATCTTAGAGATGAAACGTTGTCTTGAGGAGAAAGGGAAACGCGTATACGTCTTCGTCGATCAGACGGAACGGTGGACGCATCAGCGGATTTTATCAGGCGCGCGCTCTGGTACCGAAACGGGGTGCCGTGCGTTTCACACTCTCGGGCCACTTAGGGATTTCGTCGACCGCCAGAGATTCGTGAACGAATATGAGGCGAAATATGATTACATTATCATGGAACAACATCCACGCACCACCCTCAACGTGTTTGGTGCGAGTCTGGACGACGCCACGAGGGAGCTTTTCGAGACGATTCATGCTGCGTATGCCTTCATGGACAAGCCGAAGACCACCGTGCATGTGAATGTGTCGCCGAAAGAGTGCTATGGTCGTTTGTGTCGACGTGTTAGAGAAGGGGAGCAAGACGTAAATCTCTTCTACATACAATCTATAGAGAAGAGGCTTCTCCTAGAGATCCGTGCGCGAATCAACAGCGGACTCCGCGTGATAGAAGTGAGTGGTGAAAACATCACTCCGCGCAAACTCGCCGAAGACGTGTGTGACCGAATAATTTAGTTCTTCTTTTGTCACACACACTCCAATGTCCTTTTCGTTCATAGTGCCATGTTCGATCGCTACGACATCGACCGCTAAAAATACTTCGCGAAGAGACCGTCGATAACGTTTGGTCGAGATCTGGTCGGCCATTCAACAAGGGACCCTTCGAAGAGCACGCGCAAAACCATTTGATCCGCTGCTCAGAAAGATATATCATCGACAAGTAGTGCGCCGCGAGAATCGGGAGCGATCTTTCCGGAACGGTTCGATTCCGTTCCGATCGTCAACACCTGCAAGGCCATGACGTGATACGATATCATGCAACAACAACACGAGATGACCACGAGAACCATAGCGACAATAGTAACCCCTGCAATAAATCCCTCAATCGCCATCGACTGGTGAGGGGGGCGTTGAAAAAATGACTAGAGTAATTTGTGAAAACGAAAATAAGTTTAGTTCTATTTTTATTTATTTTGAGTGGATTTTTGCGATCT
>Ga0209711_10002544_pt1 | contig 16154 bp, 15 predicted proteins | sample ArcticOcean_MG_C_7_FD_187441 | JGI IMG/M metagenome (GOLD analysis project Ga0209711, IMG submission 187441) | Marine microbial communities from western Arctic Ocean - ArcticOcean_MG_CB11_88 (SPAdes) (version 2) | ecosystem: Environmental > Aquatic > Marine > Oceanic | place: Arctic Ocean... | reverse complement strand
TGTGGAAATATGTTGCAAAGTGTGTAAAAAGACTTTATATTTTCTTACATGTATGGATTTAATACAGTTTCTTTGGATCAAAAGGGAAGATTAGCTATCCCAGCAAAATATCGCGCCCATCTTTTAGAAAATAATGAAACACAAGTAGTTATTACTAAGGACCCTCAATATCCTTCGTTAAAAATATATCCTGGATCTCAATGGAATGAAATTTCATCAAAGTTAGAGTCATTGCAGGGACTGGATCCTATTGTAAGAAATCTTCAATGGACAATTCTTGGAAATGCCAGTGTTAATGATTTTGATGTTAACGGAAGAATGCTGATTCTTATTCCTTCAGATTTAAGAAATTATGCAGATATAGAAGATCAAAAGAAAATCTCATTAATTGGAATGGGAAATAAGTTTGAAATATGGAATATAAATAATTGGGAAATGAGGCAAACAGGCAGTTCTCTATCAACAGAAATTTTAGACGTTGTGCTCCCAGAGAGCATAAAGTCAATGTCATTTTAAAAAAAGGGATAAGTTATGAACTTTGAAGTAATCGGCCAGGCTGTAGAAAACGCTAAAATTAAAGTTGTAGGCGTTGGTGGTGCAGGCGGAAATGCCGTCATACATATGATAAATCACAACATTGATGGCGTGGATTTTATTTGTGCTAATACCGATACTCAGGCGTTATCAGAGGCAAACGGCGCAATAACATTGAAACTAGGAAATGGTTTAACAAAAGGTTTAGGCGCTGGTGCAAATCCAGACATAGGAAGAAAAGCCGCGGAAAGTGATAGGGCGGCAATTGAAGAATTACTGGTTGGAGCAGACATGATATTTATCACTGCTGGAATGGGTGGCGGAACTGGAACAGGCGCTGCTCCAGTGATAGCATCTATAGCTAAAGAAATGGGTGCTTTAACAGTAGCTGTAGTAACCAAGCCATTTAAATTTGAAGGTAAGAGAAGGATGATGGCAGCTGAAAAAGGTCTAGCCGCACTCGTTGAAGAAGTGGATAGTTTGGTAACAATTCCAAATCAAAAACTTTATGAGGTTTTAGGAGAGGACACGCCAATGCAAGATGCATTTGCAAAAGCAGATGATGTTTTAAAAGGTGCTGTTCAGGGCATTGCTGATATTATTATGAAGAAAGGGCATATCAATGTCGATTTTGCAGATGTTAAAACAGTTATGTCAGAAAAAGGTATAGCCATGATGGGTACAGGAAGAGCGAGTGGCAAAAATAGAGCTGAAGCAGCTGCAATCCAAGCAGTCAGAAGCGAGCTATTGGAAGATATCAACTTAAAAAATGCTCGTGGAGTGCTGGTCAATATTACCGCAGCAAAGCCAACTCTAGGTGATCAAACAGAAGTTGCAGATATTGTTGATGATATTGTTAGCGAAGATGCAAACATAATATATGGTCTTGTTTATGATGAAACTGTTGGAGATGATTTGCTTGTTACTATAGTGGCAACAGGCGTAGATCAAAGATCCCCTACTTTAGTAATTGATAATCAACCAACAATCCAATTAAATCCAGTTGGACTTAATAGAGAGCATAATGATCAAAGAATTAGCACGTCCTCTGTAGAGGCAATTGATTTCCTTGACGTTCCAACTTTCATGAGAAAACAAGTAGATTAGTATGCTTCATTTTCCAGTATTGCTGGAAGAGTCTGTTGAATTTCTCATCCACAAAAAAAATGGCCATTACATAGACTGTACCTATGGAAGGGGTGGACATACATCGTTAATACTTAACAATATCTTACCAGAAGGTTTTTTAACATCATTCGATAAAGACCCAGAGGCATTTGATCATGGCCTTCTAAAAACAGAAAAGAATTTTAAGATAATTAATGAATCTTTTTGTAAACTTAATTCTTATTTTTCAGATGAAACAGTTGATGGAATAATCTTCGATCTAGGGACTTGCTCAACTCATTTTGACGATAAGAAAAGAGGGTTTAGTTTTAGAAAAGAAGGTCCTTTAGATATGAGGTTTAATACTCTAAAAGGTATTCCATTATCAGATTGGATTAATTCAGCAGAAGAACAAGAAATTAGAGATATTTTGTATAAATATGGTGATGAGAAACATGCAAAAATTATTGCTAGGTCAATAGTTGAGTTAAGACAAAATAGCGTCATAGAAACAACCCTTCAATTGGCAAATATTATTGAAGATATTTATCCTGAAAGAAAAAATAAAATTCATCCAGCAACAAAATCTTTTCAGGCGTTTAGAATTTTTATTAATAATGAATTAGATGAACTTAAAGAATCACTTGAAATGGCAAGTAAGATAATTAAGCAAAATGGAGTAATAGTAGTTATATCATTTCATTCACTTGAAGATAATATTGTAAAAAATTTCTTCAAACCAGATGTTATAAACTATCCAAAGGATATTCCATTAAATTCAATTGAAGATAGAAAATTTAAATGCATTGCAAAGAAAATTAGACCTACCAAGGAAGAGGTTGATAAAAACAAGAGATCTAGAAGTGCAATTATGAGAGTTTTTAAAAAATTGTAATGAATTTTTTTAAGTTAATTTTTCTAGGGACACAATTGTTTTTCATTTGTTTTTTAGGGCTAGAGAAAATTAAACTCTCTTTTGAAATAAGAAAAATAAATTTTAATCAAGAAAATATTAAATTAGAATTTGAAAATTTTAAGGATATAAATTTAAAATTAATTACACAACTCCATAGTGAAATTTCGCCAGCCATAATTGAGCGAAAGGCTAAAGAAAGTCTAGGCATGGTTAAAAAGACAACAAAAAAAATTATAACTCATGACAATGAAGAAGATTAGTTATATCAATTGGAGGCTTGTCCTCGTATGCTCATGCCTTTCATTGGCTGTAATGTCTGTTACTTACAGGATGATTTCATTACAACTAGAAGATAGCGCATTCTTACAGAATGAAGGAAAAAAAAGATATATAAAATATAGAACATTGAACCCTGTAAGAGGAACTATATTTGACAGAAATAATTTTCCACTTGCTGTCTCGATTGTTAATTATGATTTGTATGCTTTAAGAGGATTAAACATAGATAGATTCTTAAAAATTAAAGATAATATTGCTCTAGAAGACATAATGATTTCCGGTCCATCATTTTCTCGAAAAACTCTTCTGAAAAAAAACTTAACAAAGGAAGAGCAATTGCTTGTTAATAAATTAAATTTCAATGAGCTTGAGATGGAGGTAAGGCATAGTCGGCATTATCCGTTAGGAGACCAGATAAGCCCATTAATAGGATTTTATGGAACAGATGGCGCCCAGGAAGGCATTGAAAAAAGTTATGACCCCTTTTTATCGGGAGTTCAGGGGAGGCAAAAATATTATACAAATGCTAAGCAAGAAATAATTTCTAAGCCTATAGAGGTTAGTGAGAATATTTCTGGTAATGACCTTCAATTAACCATTGATTCAACTATTCAGTTTTATGCCTACAAATATCTTGTTGAATCTATTATTAGTAACAAGGCTAAAGCAGGAACTGTAATAATTCTTGATAATAAAAAAGGTGAAGTATTAGCAATTGCTAGTTATCCATCTTACAACCCAAATAGTCCAAAAAGAGTTATTCAAAAAAATAGGGCATTAGTGGAAGCTTATGAACTTGGATCAGTTTTAAAGCCTATAGTTTTTTCTAAAGCTGTCGATTTAAAACTTTTGAATCCAGATGAGTATATTGATATACCAAGAAGACTTCAGCTTGGAAGCAAAGTTATCTCAGACACAAAGAGCTATAATAAATTAACACCAAAAGAGATTATTGCCTATTCAAGCCAGGTTGGAGCTTCAAAAATTGCCTTACTTCTAGGTTACGATGCTCTAAAAGCAAATTACTATAATTTTGGATTCTCAGGGCCTATTTCTATAAATTTTCCATCCTCAGCCTTCGGGCTAATTAATGCTAAAGAAAAAATTTCTGATAGAGAGCTTGCAAGTCTTGGTTACGGTTACGGGTTTACAGTAAGTCCATTTCAAATAACAGCAGCTTACTCGGCCTTCGCTAACAAGGGGATATTGAAAGATTTTAAATTAATAACTAGTGATGAAGTTACTTCTAAACGAGTCATCTCAGAGATATCAGCAGACCATACTCTTGATGCACTTCAAAAAGTTATTAAAGTAGGTACTGGCAAGAACGCTGATATTAAAGGTTTTTCGGAAGGTGGAAAAACAGGAACTGTTCATAGAACTATCTCAGGGTCTGGTTATGCAGAAGATCTATACAGGGCATCATTTATAGGCATAACACCTTTATCTGAAGAGTCATTAACAATATTTATTTCAATTGAAGATCCAGGTTTGAATTCATACTCTGGAGGAGCTATAGCAGCACCTCTTTTTGCAAAAATAGCAGAAAGCTCTCTAAATTACTTAGGATACATAGAAGATGAATAGGTTAGAGTTAATTTTAGGAATTTGTTTTCCACCTGAAATAGTAATTTCCAGTGCAACTAATTCAACAATTAAAGTAAAGAAAGACTCAATATTTTTTGGACTTCCGGGATCGCAAGTTCATGGCAGTAACTATATACAAAAAGCATTAGAACTAGGCGCATCAATAGCCATTCACAACGACCCTGATTATCAATCTAAAAATACCAATATTTTTTATATTAAAGACCTGCAAGAAGAAGATGATTTCTTTAAAAGGGATAAGCTGTATTATTTTTTAGAAGAGTTTTATGAAATATTTAATATTCAGAACAGAAATAATTTTTATGCTTTTACTGGCACTAACGGCAAGACATCGACAGCCTTCCTTTGCCATCAGCTTCTAATTAATGAAGGTTGTGAATCACTTTATATAGGAACCTTAGGTACGCAGTTCAATAATAAAGAGATAAATAACTCTTTTTCATCAAAAACTACGCCAGATATATTTGAGCTCTTTGAAATTTTTAAATTTTATAATTTTGACGATTCAATATCTATTTGCATAGAAATATCTTCTCATGCCCTTGATCAGAATAGACTTAAATATCTATCTTGCTTGAATTCTGCTTCAATTTTAAATATTGGAACAGATCATCTTGATTATCATATAAATACTAAAAATTATACTGATGCAAAGTTTAAAATATTTGATACCGAGAGCCCGGTTAGGCTTATAGATGAGAGCTTAAAAGCAATATCTTCTAATTATGAATTTATTGAGAATAGACCCTATAAAATGACATCAGTAAGCGGTAAAAATTCTTTTTCAGATATTTATTATGAAATAATCGAATCTACTGCCGGTAGATCAATATTTAAAGTAATTATTAATAATCCTCCATTCGGATACCCAGAAAACTCAAGAGAAAAATATTTGTTTTCATGTATTTTATTTCCTGAATTCAACATACATAATCTTATTTTTGCAATCTGCTCAATAGGCTTTTCTAGTTTTTCATTAGAAGGCATTAATGATTTATCTTTTTTAAGGTTGCCAAGGGGAAGGACCGAGCTTGTTTCTAATATTTCTGCAAATGTCATAATCGATTTTGCGCATAATGCAGAGGGGTTTAAATTTTTCCTATCATCAATTAAAAATTATTTTGAAAATTTAGTCATAGTATTTGGATGCGGGGGAGATAGAGATAAATCTAAAAGACCGGTTATGTTAAAAATAGCCATTAAAAATGGAGCCAAGGTTATATTTACAACTGATAACTCAAGGAGTGAGACTTTTAAAAATATATATAACGATGCTTCAAAGGGCAATAGCCTTGATAAAGTTATGGTTATTGAAGATAGAAAAGAGGCTATTATTCATGGATCGAGTCTAATAGGAGACAATGACTGTCTGGTTATTCTTGGAAAGGGTCATGAAGAAACTCAAGAAATTAATGCAAAAATATTATATTTTAGTGATCAAGAGGTGGTAAATGAAATTTATAAGTAACTCTAATGATTTGTCTATGTATCTCAATATTCCTGTTAAGAAGAATATAGAAATTAGAAGCTTTTCAACAGATACAAGATGCATTAAAAAAGAGGACCTATTTATAGCAATAAAAGGAGAAATGTTTAATGGAAATCATTACGTAGAAAGTGCTTTAAAAAAAGGAGCATGCTTAGTTATTGCAGATGATAAGAGGTTTAGAGATTCTAAAAATAAGAAAATAATCTATGTAAGAGATTCTATTTTAGCCCTAAAGAAAATTTCAAAAAATATTATAAAGGAGTATTCAGGAAATATTATTGGAATTACAGGAAGTAATGGAAAGACAACAACAACAAAAATAATTGCAAACTCCTTAAAGAGCAGTTCTAGCACCCTAAAGAATTTTAATAATGAAATTGGGATGCCTTTAAGCATAATAAGTGCTAACAAGAAGTCAAAGAATTTAATTATTGAAATGGGCGCAGCAAAACCAAATGATATTCACTACTTAAGCTCAATTTTGAAGCCTAAAATTGGAATTATTACTAATATTGGTAACTCACACCTCAAAAGCTTAAAAAATATTAGAGGAGTATTTAAAGTTAAGTCCGAACTGATTCCCAATATCAAAAAAAATGGTTGCTTGGTCTTGCCAGACGAGAATAAAGACCATTTAAAATTATGGAAAAATATCAGAAATGACATCAACATCATAACCTTTGGTCTTCAGAATAGCGCAGATTTCTATCCATCCAATATTGAATATAATTTAAATAAAACTAAATTTTATATTTGTTCACAAAAATATAAAGTAAAAATTAAAATAAACACAGCATTGGCTGGTGAGCATAATATAAAAAATATTTTAGCTAGCTTTGCCGCTTCTTTTTTTCTAAATAATCCAAATGAATTATTTATTGAAAGCTTAACAAAAAATCTAGATTTAATAATTAACAGACAAAAACAATCTAAATGGATCAAAGGCTCACTTCTCATCGATGATACTTATAATGCAAATCCAGATTCTGTAAAAAAATCTATAGATTTATTAACTTCAACAAATAAAAGGAAAGTATTGGTTTTAGGTGATATGTTAGAGCTAGGAAGGTTTAAGAAAAAAATGCATAAAGATATTGGTGTTTATGCTGCGTTAAAAAAAATTGATATTTTTCTTGGCTTCGGTGATTTAACAAAATATTCTGTAAAGAGTTTTGGTAAAAAAGGCTTCTTTTTTAAAAGTGAAGATGATTTAAGGAAATATATAAAGAAAAATATTAATTCGAAAGATGTTGTGCTTTTAAAAGGCTCAAGAGGAATGAAAATGGAGAGATTTATAAATGTTTGAATATCTAGGAACAGTATTAATTGAAATAGACCCTGGCTTTGATGTTCTAAGATATCTGACAGTAAGAACTCTCGGAGGAGCTGTAACCGCTTTATTAATTTCAATATTAATGGGCCCTTTCTTTATTAGGTTATTAAAATCTTTACAGTTTGAACAACATATTAGAGTCAACGGCCCTGAATCTCATCACAAGAAAACAGGAACACCAACAATGGGCGGCTTGTTAATTCTATCCTCTCTTTTAATCTCAACTTTATTATGGGCTGATCTTACAAATAGGTATATCTGGGTAGTTATATTTGTAACTGTAAGTTTTGCATTTATTGGCTTCTTAGATGATTTTTTAAAAATTAAAAATAAAAGTTCTGACGGATTAACTTCAAAACAGAAATTTCTGCTTCAATTAAGTTTTTCTTTCTTGCCAATCTCTTTTCTATACTTTTCTGCAGAAACCATAGCCGAGACTGCATTTATAGTTCCTTTTTTTAAGGACTTAATTCTGCCAATGAGCCCCATTTTATTTATTTCTTTTGGTATGCTTGTGCTGGTTGGGTCATCAAATGCTGTAAATTTAACAGATGGATTGGATGGGTTGGCTATTCTTCCATCAGTTCTTATAGCTGGGGCCTTAGGGATAATTGCTTACAGCATGGGGAATCAAATCATTGCAGATTACTTATTTCTACCTCATTTAGAACTCTCTGGTGAATTAATTGTATTTTGTGGTGCATTAATTGGTTCTGGTATTGGATTTCTTTGGTACAACACTTACCCGGCTGAAGTATTTATGGGAGATATTGGCTCCTTAACTCTTGGAGCAATACTTGGCATACTTGCAGTGATTTTGCGACATGAACTCGTATTTGCAATTATGGCAGGAGTTTTTGTAGTAGAGACATTAAGTGTGGTAATTCAGGTAATTTCATTTAAAACTAGAGGAAAGAGAGTCTTTCTAATGGCGCCAATTCACCATCATTATGAGTTAAAGGGTTGGGCAGAGCCAAAAATAATTGTTCGTTTCTGGATTATCACCTTAGTTTTTATTCTTTTGGCATTGGCTACATTAAAATTCAGGTAAGAGATATAGATGAAATCTTTAATTTATGGTTATGGAATTACAGGTAGATCATTCGAAAGATACTTAATAGCTAAAAATATTAAATACGATATTTTTGATGACAGCATTTCTGAACTTAAAAATATTGAAGTTATTGAGAGTTATGAAAATATTTACTGTAGCCCAGGAATACCAAGAAAAATTTTTAACTCACTAAAATCTTTTAATAATGTTATTACAGACATCGATATATTTTTTAAAGAAGATAGATCAATAAAGATAGGCATTACCGGTACGAATAGAAAAAGTACAACAGCCTTTCAGCTAGCCCAATTAATTGAAATTAAGCATTCAGTTAACTTGATTGGAAATATTGGTGAGCCAATGCTAGATCATATTAATAATGGCAGTCAATATTCAGTGATAGAACTTTCTAGCTATCAATTAGACAAGATGGCTGTAAATAAATTAGATTTTGGAGTCTTATTAGATATTGCGCCTGATCATTTGGACTACCATGGAAATTTTCAAGATTATAAAAACACTAAAGAAAGAATATTAGGATCAACCAAATCTTCAAATGAAGCAGATCCATATAAATTATATAAATGGATTACAGGACTTGATATTGAAGTTCATAGTCTTAAATCACTTCCATATAGATTTGAAAAAATTTCTGAATCTATCATTAATGATTCTAAGTCTACAAATATGCATTCACTTAAATATGCTTTAAAGAAAGCTACTTCTTTTTTTAAAGGCGAACAATTTGTATTATTAACTTGTGGAAATCCAGAAAAAGAACATTTTCCAAAGATTAGCTTAAATGAACCATCAGAGGTTCTAATTTACGGAAGCTACAAAGAAGACATACAAAAATGCATTAATCATCCAAGTAAGCTAATTTTTGATAATCTTGAGGATGTCTTAATCTACTTAAAATCTAAGAGCATTAAACAAAATATTTTATTCTCTCCCGGCTATCCAAGTGGTAAGGATTATAAAAATTTTGAAGAAAGAGGTGATACCTTTAATTCTATGGTCAAAAAAGTACTACATGCTTAATCAAGGAAATAATTTATTTATCTTGATACCTTTTATAGCATTATTGGCATTGGGTCTTGTTATGGTCTCATCAGCAAGTATTTTTATAGCAGATGAAATGACAGGTAATCCATTTCATTTCGTATCAAGGCAAATGCTCTTTATAGCTATTGGCCTAATGGCAATGTTATTTTTTATGCTGCTTCCATCGGATTTTTTATTCAAATTAGATTGGGTATTTATGCTTCTGAGTATTATCTTATTAATAGTATTATTTATTCCTGAAATCGGTACAAGCGTAAATGGAAGTATTAGGTGGATTAGACTAGGACCAATTAATATCCAACCGTCAGAGATATGTAAATTTAGTTTAATACTCTACATATCTGGATACTCAGTAAGAAGGCTCTCAGAGATTGATACATTTAGAAGTTTTTTGAAGCCACTTATGTTACTTTTTATAATTTCCATATTGATAATGGGGCAGCCTGATTTAGGGTCTACAGCAATTATTTGTCTTTTAGTAGTATCAATATTATTTTATGCAGGCATATCATTTTTTCAATTTAGCATGCTTTCTTCAATGATAGCTCTATTGGGTTTTGTGGCAATCACAAGGTCTCCAATGAGAATAGCTCGAGTAATGTCTTATATGGATCCTTTTGATAAAGATGTTGTGCTTAATAGTGGTTATCAATTATCAAATTCTCTTATAAGCATTGGCCAAGGTGGTTGGCTCGGTCTGGGTCTTGGCAATAGCTTTCAAAAAGATTTCTTTTTACCTGAAGCTCATACGGACTTTATTTTTGCAATATTAGTAGAGGAGCTTGGCATATTTGGAGGTCTTTTTTTAATAGGATTATTTGTTGTACTTTTTATTGGTATCTTGAGAATTTCATTAGATTCCTTTACTAAGGAGAGACTATTTCAAGGTTATGTTGCTTATGGAATATTAATTCTTATAGCCGCTCAGGCATTATTTAATATAGCAGTAAATATTGGTCTTCTTCCAACTAAAGGCCTGACTTTACCATTTATAAGTTATGGGGGAACTAGTATTATTATTATGATGTCATTGATCGGCATAGTTCTTAGAATTAACAATGAAAATAAATTAATGTAAAAATGAAAATATTAGTTACAGCTGCAAAAACAGGAGGTCATATATTTCCAGCAATTGCCGTTGGTTCAGATCTTATAAAAAATGGTCATGAAGTGATTTTCCTTGGTTCTGGAGCAGAAATTGAAAGAAATGCCCTTAAAGATACCAATCTTTCATATTTTTCAATTCAAATGGAAGGCTATAGAGGGAAGGGCTTATTGGCAAAAATAAAAGCATTACTTTTAATACCAAAAAGTATTTACAGCACAGCAGCACTTATTAAAAAAGAAAAAATAGATGCAATGATTGGCTTCGGAGGATTCATAACAGTACCCTCAGGAATAGCTTGTTTTTTAATGAGAAAGCCTTTATTTACTCATGAACAAAACTCAATTCATGGGTCAGCAAATAAATTATTATCGAAAATAGCTAAGATTAATTTTCTTGGATTTCCTCTTAATTCGAATTTAAAGAATGAAGTCATATCTGGTAACCCTATAAGGGATACTTTTATAAGCAGTCCAGATAAGCTTGACTTGGTAGAGAGGGAGGCTATAAATATTTATGTTACCGGCGGAAGCCAGGGATCTGAATACATTAACAATAATATTCCAATTGCATTTAAAAATAGTCCTTATCAAATTAATATAAAGCATCAATGTGGTGTGAATAAATTAGATTCAGTAATTGAGCTTTATAGTAAAACAAAAATTAATTTTGAGGTCAGGGAGTTTTATAAACACCCAGAAAATTTAATAGAGTGGTCTGATTTTATAATTAGCAGGTCTGGCGCATTGAGTATTTCTGAAATCACATCAATGTCAAAGGGTATTTTAATGATCCCTCTCCCTTCATCAATTGATAATCATCAGTTTTATAATGCTAAGCATATTGAGAGCATTAATATGGGTATAATTCATCTTGAGGAATCCGGAGAAGCCGCTTTGGAAGAAAAAATTAGCAACATCATCTCACAGAACCTTTTCAAAAAATGGAAAGAAAACAATAATAAGGATCACATTATGGCAGCTCAAACCATTTCAAAAAAAGTAATAGAGAGCCTTGATGTAAAATGAATTTATTCAAAAAAATTAAACATATACATTTTGTAGGAATTGGCGGCTCTGGCATGATAGGTATTGCAAAAGTTTTACTTCAAAAAGGCTATACAATTTCTGGCTCTGACTTAAATAACTCACTTGAGTTAAAAAAATTAAGAAAAAATGGAGCAAGGGTTTATATAGGCCATAAAAAAGATCAGATCAAAGGAGCCAATTTAGTAGTTGTTTCATCTGCAATTGATAAAAAGAACCCTGAAATAATTCAATCGCAAGCTAAGGGAATAACTATAATACCAAGAGCTGAAATGCTTGGAAGTATTATGAAGGGATATGAAAGTATTGCTATTGCTGGAAGTCACGGCAAAACAACCACAACAAGCATGATTGCTAAAATTTTTAGCCAAGCAGATCTTAGTCCAACTTATGTTGTAGGAGGTAAAGTTCTAAGTACCGATGAAAATTCAAACCTAGGTGAGGGGAGTTATTTGATAGCTGAGGCTGATGAAAGTGATGGGTCATTTACTCACCTTCAACCAGATGTTGCAGTACTTACTAATATAGATGATGACCATTTAGTTCATTATGATAATAATTTTGAGAATCTTTTAGATTCATTTGTTAAGTTCTCTGAGAATGTTCCCTTTTTTGGTTATATGATAATAAATGGAGACGATAGAAATATAAGAAAAATAGCTAAAAGAATATCAAGGAAACAAATTACATTTGGTAAATCAAAAAAATCAGATTTCCAAATTCTTTATTCAGAGTTTAAAGGCGGGTGCCAGTTTTTTGAAATTAGAGACCATCAGAGAAATAAAACCCATGCCTTTCAATTACAAATACCCGGCCTTCATAATGTGTTTAATGCTGCAGCATCAATAGCTGTAAGTATTGAAGAGGGCTTGCCCTTGAGGGCTGTAAAGGAAGGCATAAAGAACTTTACCGGAGTAAGTAGGAGGTATGAGAAGCACAACCTATCAATTAATTTGAATCATAAAATTCTAGTAGATGATTACGGACACCATCCTATTGAAATATTAGCTAACATAAAGGCCGTTCGTGAGGAATATCCTAAAAGCAAAGTGTGTATGATTTTCCAGCCTCATAGATACTCCAGAACAGCACAACTTTTTGATGATTTTATAAGCGTTTTAAATAAAATTGATTCACTTATCCTTCTGGATATATATGCAGCAAGCGAGAAGCCTATTAAAGGAATAAATTCTCGAACTATAGTTGAGACTATCAAGCAATTAGGACACAAGGATGTATCTTATGTAAAAGACCATGAAGATATTCTAAAAATTATTGAAGCTAAGCATGGTATGTTCGACATCTTTATTACCCAGGGAGCTGGAAGTATTTCAAGTGTATGTGAGTCAATAAAAGATAAATGGAAAATTTAAAAAATATAGCAGTTATTTATGGTGGTTCCTCATCTGAGAGGGAGATATCAATCCAAAGTGGTTTAGGAGTTCATCAAGCTATTCTAGACCTAGGCTACAAAAGCTTCTTAAAAGATTTTAATGACCTGGATGACCTTGCTAATTTAAAAGACTACGACATGGTTTTTATAGCACTTCATGGAATAGAGGGAGAAGGAGGAAAGTTACAACAAGACTTAGCGAGCCTTGGAATTAAATATACAGGCTCTAGTTCTATAGCATGTCAAAACACATGGAATAAATGGAAATGCAAAGAGATACTAGCCAGTAAAGGCATATCGACACCAAGAGGCTTTACCTGTCCGGCAAATGAGCTCGAGAGCTGTTCTCCCTTTGAGAAATTTAGAACTATATATAGCGAAATTCCTGACAGTTTATTTATGAAGCCAGAGGAAGATGGTTCTAGTGTGGATATTTATGAAATTAAAAATGACTATGATTATCATAAAGCCCTTGGTGATTGCAAAAATATGAAAAGGTCTTTTATCTTTGAAGAGGCTATTAGAAATAGAGAATTTACAGTAACAATAATAGACAAAAGGTGTTTTCCTATTATCGAAATTAAAACTGATAATCAATTCTATGATTATGATGCCAAATACCTCTCAGATGAGACCTCCATGACTGAGGCTAATTCAAGTGTTCTGGATTTAGAGGCCGCAAATAAAATTGCTTTAAATGCATACAATGCCTTGGGTTGCATTGGCTGGGCTAGAGTTGATCTCCTTCAAGACGAGAATGGTGTTTTGTATGTCATTGAAATAAACACAGTTCCAGGGATGACAAGCCATAGCTGTGTTCCAAAATCAGGGAGTTTTATAAACCTTTCTTATCAAGAGATAGTTCAAAAAATTATAAATGCTTAGATTGATGAAATTCATATTTTCCTTGTACTTGGTTTTATCCTGTTTTGCCGTTTCAGCAAAAAACTTTGTTATTGAAATAACCTATGAATCTAATTTTTATTTAAGTTCGCAAACCCAGCTAATAAAAGATTTAAATAATATTAAATCTAAAAAAGATATTGAAGAAATCATACTCAAACAAGACTGGATTAAGTCTTATTATTTAAAATCGCAGCCCTTTACTAAAAAAGTGTCAGTTTCGATAACTAACAAAAAACCAGTCTATATATTAAATGATAAATATTACGCTGATGAGAGCTCTAATCTATTTAAATTTGATCAAACTCAGCTAGGCTTAATTAGGGTCAATGGGCCCATAGACGATAGAGAAAAAATCCTTTACATCATAGAATCTATCAAGGAAATTCAACAAAAAAATAATCTATTAAGAATAGAGACTATTGCTTATGATCATGTTTCGGGCTGGCAAGTTAAAACTCAGAAATTTGATATAAAATTCGGAAAAAATATCAATAAAAGTAAGTTTAAATCCTTAAAAGATACTCTAAATTACTTGTACGATAAAAGAAAAATACCTAGTATGATAGACCTTAGATATAAAGACGGAGTTGCATTAGATTATGGCAAATAATACAAAAAATTCTAATATGATTGTTGGACTAGACATTGGCACGTCTAAAGTTGTCTGCATTGTAGGAAAATATAATGAATCAAATAAATTAGAAATCATTGCTCTAGGCTCTTATCCTTCTAGTGGGTTGAAAAAGGGTGTTGTTGTTAATATTGACGCTACAACCGATGCAATTAACAAAGCTGTAGAACAGGCCCAATCCATGATTGAGGAAAAAATTAAATCAGTTTATGTTGGAATTGCAGGCAATCATATAAAGAGCTTAAATTCGCATGGTGCCGTTGGTATTAAAGATAAAGAAGTAACTTCATATGACATTGATAGGGTTATAGACTCTGCGCAAGCGGTATCCATACCTTCGGATCAAAATGTCCTCCATGTTCTTCCTCAAGAATATATCATTGACAACCAAGAAGTTAGTTTAGACCCTCTTGGAATGTCAGGAGTAAGACTCGAAGCTAAAGTTCATTTAGTTACTTGCGCAAATAGTGCTTTAAAGAACATAGAGAAATGTATTAAAAACTGCGGCCTGGGAGTTGATGGTTTTGTTCTAGAGCAATTAGCTAGCTCACACTCTATATTATCCGAAGATGAAAAAGAGCTAGGCGTTTGTTTGGTTGACATAGGTGGGGGAACTACAGACATAGCTATCTTTAATTCTGGCTCTATTGTATTTACTGGAGTTATTCCTATCGCAGGCGATCAAGTTACTAGTGATATCGCCCAAGCTTTAAGAACACCAACACCTCAAGCTGAAGATATTAAACAAAAACATGGCTGTGCAGTTGCAGAGTTTACAAAAGAAGATGAAAGTATTGAAGTTCCTGGTGTTGGAGGAAGGCCTCCTCGTGAACTATCAAGAACTTCCTTAGCTGATATCGTTCAACCCAGATATACAGAATTATTTGAGTTAGTGAGAGCTGAAATAAGTAGAAATGGCTTTGAGGATAAAATTTCTGCTGGCATTGTATTTACTGGAGGTACATCCAAGATGGAGGGTGTTGTGGAGTTAGCGGAGTCCATTTTCCAAACTTCAGTCAGATTGGGAATACCTAACAAATTTACTGGCATGGAGAGTATCCTTCAAAATCCTATTTATGCAACATCCATAGGACTTGTTGATCACGGGTTTAAGCAAACAAATCAAGACTTAATTTCAGAACAAGGTCAAAGTTGGTTTTCAAAGCTTTTAAAAATAGTTAAAAGCGAGTATTGATTCTAAAAATCAATTACATTAGAATGCGTCTTCCTTGGTTTTAACCAATAAAGGTAAAAATCTTTAACCATAAGGCAAAAAATGAATAAATACGAAGCAGTTATCATCCTAAACCCTAACCTTTCATCAAAGGTTGACGAGTTCAAAAAAGATTTTGAAAAATTATTATCAGATAATTCATTCAAAATTATTAAAACAGAAGACGTTGGCAGAAGACAGCTAGCCTATTCAATAACAAATCATAATAAAGGACATTATATTTTATTTAATCTAGAAGGCGACCCTGCAAAGTTGTTAGAGATAGAAACAAAAATTAAATATAATGAATCAATCATTAGGCATCTATTCTTAGTTGTTAAAGAGCACACAATCGAAGATTCAAGTCTTTTAATAGAGTCTAGAAATAAGAAGCCTGAGATTTCATCAGAAAATGAAGCTCCTAAAAAGGAAGTTAAAATAGAAACTCCAAAAAAAGAAGTTAAAGAAGTAAAAG
>Ga0209711_10002541_pt1 | contig 16195 bp, 11 predicted proteins | sample ArcticOcean_MG_C_7_FD_187441 | JGI IMG/M metagenome (GOLD analysis project Ga0209711, IMG submission 187441) | Marine microbial communities from western Arctic Ocean - ArcticOcean_MG_CB11_88 (SPAdes) (version 2) | ecosystem: Environmental > Aquatic > Marine > Oceanic | place: Arctic Ocean... | reverse complement strand
AAGTGCTTTATTATCAAACACTACAGGTACAAAAAACGCAGCTTTTGGAACGTATACTTTAGATGCTTCTACAACTGGAGACAATAACACAGGATTGGGATATGGTGCTTTATCTGCAAACACCACAGCGTCTAACAACACAGCAGTCGGTCATCACTCTTTAGTAGCAAACACTACAGGCACACAAAACGTAGCAGTTGGTAGTTTAGCAGGTGATGCGATTACTACTGCTTCTTACAATACAGCAGTGGGGTATTCTGCATTAAGCTCTGATACGTTAGGAGCTAGAAACACCGCAATAGGACAAGAAGCTCTCGCTAGTCAAAACTTTACTTCAGCCACAGATTCTTACAACACAGCCGTTGGTATGAACGCGGGGCGGTTAGTAACCACAGGCGTAAACAACACCCTTGTTGGTGGTTTATCAGGCGATGCCCTGACTACTGGATACAACAATGTTTCATTAGGTTACAACTCGTTAAGCACAGAAGATACAGGAAGATTGTGTGTAGCTATTGGTGTAGGCGCGTTAGCAACTCAAAATATTGATGCTGATGTATACAACACAGCAGTGGGATATAACGCAGGAACCGCAGTTACTACAGGCGTTCACAACACCCTCATTGGTGGTCTTGCAGGTGATGCAATTACTACAGCCTCGTATAGTGTTGCAGTAGGTCAAGGTGCCGCCACTAAGACAACCACATCTTCTGAAGGCTTTACCGCTGTAGGCGCTGACTCTTTGTTTACCAACACCACTGGAACAGACAATGTTGCCGTGGGTCGTGCGTCTATGTATTCCAACACTACGGGCGGTAATAACGTAGCTGTAGGGCGTTCTGCTCTACAAGGCAACACCACCGCATCTAACAACACAGCCGTTGGGTATCACTCTTTACTAGCAAACACCACAGGTACTGAAAACTCAGCTTTAGGTCGTTATTCTTTATACACTAGCACCACAGGTAATTATAATACGGCCATAGGTACAAATGCTTTATTTGCGTCTACTACATCATCTTTTAATACAGCTTTAGGCAGTAATGCTTTATTTGCAAACACCACAGGCGCTTATAACACAGCGGTAGGCAAGAGTGCAGGAGCCGCAGTAACCACAGGCGCAAACAACACGTTTTTGGGCGCTCTTGCAGGTGATGCTACTGATGATGGTGCAGGTAATGCCGCTGTCGGGTATGGCGCTCTTTCTTCTAACTGTGGTGGTTACAACGCGGCTTTTGGATGGCAGTCTTTAGCGGCAACAACAGGAACTTTAAACTGTGCTTACGGTAGCGGTTCAGGTCTAGCAGTAACAAGTGGCGACAATAATATTTTCTTAGGCACAGACTCAGGGCGTACAGGAAGTCCCGGAGGCAATATAACTACAGCGGATAACATCTTATCTATAGGCAACCAAAACATTGCTACCGCTAACATTCAAGTAGATTGGACAGTAGCCTCTGATGCGCGTGACAAGACAGACTTTACCGCTTTAGACTTAGGCTTAGACTTTGTTAAAGCTCTAGCACCTGTTACCTACAAGTGGGATAAAAGAGCCAATTATGGCGACAAGTCTGCTGAAGACTACGATCTTAACGCACAAACGCCAGACGGAACTCACAAAGAAGATTGGTTGGACATTGGCTTTAAAGCGCAAGACGTTGAAGCCCTTGAGATTGCCGCAGGTTACAACAAAGACAACAAGACCAACCTAGTCTCTAGCCACACAGGTGACGGCAAGCAGATGGGCTTACAGTATAGCAAGTTTGTACCCATCCTAGTCAAAGCTATCCAAGAACAAAACGCCTTGATTGAGGCATTAACTGCACGAATCACAACCCTAGAAGGATAAATAAAATGGAAGATCGTACCGCAGAACAACTAGCACAAGACTTCACAGCAATGGGACACTCCATAGCTTTAATCACAGACGTAATCGCAGGTAACTGCATGGCAGAAGATGATGCCGCAGACCGACAAGACTGCGTGGATAGAAACGTACAGCACCTAGAGTTGATGGTTGCTAAAGACGATTGGGGCGATGAAGACTTTACAGCCTGTGATGCCGCGATTGTTGCAGGTAACGGCTACACCGCATCTTAAAGGAGAAGCAAAATGGCAGTTACTTGGAACATTACAAACATAGAATACAACACAGACTCAGACAAGGGCGTAGTACATGCCGCTTGGAGCGCCTCTGAAACCGATGGCGACCACACAGGCACAGTATCGGGCATGGAGTCCTATACGCCTGACGCAAGCGCAGAAGGCTACACAGCCTACGATAGCCTTACGGAAGAAAATGTAGTCGGTTGGGTAAAAGAGACTTTAGGCTCAGACGAAGTAACCCGCGTTGAAGGCAAAGTAGCCGCGCAGATTACAAAGTCTAAGACACCTCCTACAGCTTGGGGAGTACCCTTTTAATGGCATATTTATTAGACCTATATGTACTTGCAACCTCACTAGTAACTATTGCTAGTGTTGTTTGCAACTACACGGACACCCCAAAGGATGACGTATGGGTTGCTAAAGCTTATAAGGTTTTAGAGCAATTCGCTTTTCTTGGCAACAAAGCAAAGGATTAAACCTTATGGAAGAAACCAAAGAAGTAATAGATATAGCCGCCGCAAGCACAGGAGTACTGACTATGATTAGTTGGCTACCACCTACTGCTTCTTTGTTTACAATTGTATGGCTAGGCATTAGGATTTATGAATCAGAAACAATCCAAAAGCTTTTAGGAAAAGATGAATGAGGTTTTATGTTTTAACTTCTACAAACTATGAAGCCCTTTTAAGACACAACGATCCTACATACAGTAACATACATAAGGATGATATGGTTGTTGTTATTAATAGCTTAGACAGTAAATACATTGAAAGAGCTAAGAATTATTGTATTGCAAAAGATATTAAATATTATATCACAAAAAGCAACGGAAGTCCATCAAAAGGTAAAAATAGTTTACTGGATATTTTCTTAGAATCTGATGATGACTATTGCGTAATGATAGACGGAGATGATTTCCTAACTCCGCATGGTGTTTGGATGTATAAGCACTTAGCAGAGTTAGAAACTCCACCGGATGCAGTGTGTTTAATTAATCAAATATCTTTACAGCTAGAAAACAATGAGGTGTATTTTGTAAATCCCTTTACTGTAGATTATGATTATTTACTTAGTGCTTCTAGCTACGATACTTTTAAAAACTACTACGGCTTGAGCCACGAAAAATCAGTATACTTTGACAGCTTAACAACTAAGTATTATGCAGAACAACAAAAGTACAGCGAAGGCTCCGAAGTTCATTGTCGCGTAACATGGCTTAGTAAAAAAGCCGCAGAGTTTAAGTTTGACGAGGATGTAATAATTGGTGAAGATACATTGCAGATGCTTGAGTTAAAGCACGAAGCTCTAGAAGGCCGTTTAAATATGTATACTACAGATGAAAAACCTGCAACATACATATACGACGAAAGAAACTACGGCACAGTAGTTATAGAAACTAATTTTGGAGAAGACTGCGAGTGGATGGATACATATTTAAATGCTCTTAAAGATATGGAACACGCAGATAAACTCCACGAAAATACAAGACTTCCAGAGCTTGAAATAGAATACCCGCAAGATTATGTTTACAACGATTTAGGCTTAACAAAACCCGACACGTATACTTTAAAAGTAGCGGCATAGCTAAAGGAAAATTAAATGAGTAAGAAGAAAAACACTAAAAAAGTTTTAGAGAACCTGAAAGCTAAACGCGCTAGGTTTGAGGCAGGTGGATATAGCGGCTATGGTAATTCAAGAAAGAGGTCTGATAGTGTTCCTACTAATCCTAATACGCCTGAGCCTAGTGGAGACACTGGTACTCTTCCTCCTTCAGGTGGGCCACAAGACGCAGTAACTTACACAGGTTTAGACGGCAACGAATACAGCACTAATGCTGAGCTTCAAGCCGCCAATGCCGCTTATCAACAAGCTCAAGTCCCTGACCCAACATTTGAAACTGTTAGTACTGGAACAGCGGGAAGTGTAACTCCTCCTGCGTCTAACGGTAAACCGCCTACAGGTATTGAAATTACAGGGCCTCAAGCAAACCTGCGTCAAATGGAAGCTGTAGGTATTAATAGAACAATGACAGAAACGGCTGATGAAAACATCCAAAAACTTGAAGATGCTACAGACGCTACATCAGGAGAGGTAGGAATACCAAAAGGGTATTCTACTAATCCTAAAGACGGGCAAGGCTATCCGCAAGTTATGCCCGCAGACGGCAAGATATTTGTTTATGATAATGAAACAGGCGCACGTAGAGAAATAGATGACCCTAGAGCTTTAACAGCCGAACAGGGTAAAGCAAGTCAGGCTACAGTATCTGGAGTTGACTCTGAAGCTGATCAGTACGCTGATAAATACATTGAACAATATCCTGAGTGGAACACAGTTCAAAAAAATCAAGCTAGAGAATGGGCATATAGTCAAAGATCAGGCGGCCCTAAAAAGCCTATGCCTTCTTGGTTAATCGATTCTGATTTCCTTAAAGGTCTTGAAGCCGCTAATAAAATGACATTCAACACAACTGAAAGGAGCGCAACAACTTACGATGCCGAAACAGCCGGAAGACTTGATCCTACTAAAGCCGCTGAAGGTAAAGTATCTGAAACAAGCGTTGCAAGCCAAGCAACCGCTACTGAAGCTGATAAAACTAAACGCGACCTAGCCGCTGAAGAAGCCGCAATGGGTACTGCCGCTGATAGACCAGAGTATCAAGATTATGCTACTGGTCAAGTAAGCGACAAAACCTATGAAGTTGATCCAACTATACGTGGCCCTGAAGTAGAAAGACGCGAAGGCGTAACAATCCCAAGAGCAGAGATGGATCGTTTAAGCGCCATAGCTCAAGAGCGCGGAGTGCCTGTAACAGACATTCCAGAGTATCAAGCTGTTCAAAGAGACATTGCTGATGCACAACAAGGCACTGCGGCGCAAACAGGATATACTCCTCGTTTAGGCGAAGCCCCTGAAGCAACTGCGGCAAGAGCAACTTACTATGGTGCTGACTACACACCACAAGGCGGCGACACAGAAATAGATGCTACTCCTGCATATGCAAAAGCCGCAGAGCGCGTTGCACAAGTAGGCGAAGCAAAGACTAGAAAAGCCGCTGAACTAGGTACTGCACCTTCCGTAGACTTAGAAGGCCGTCAAGCTATATCAGGCGAAGCACCTAAAGGAGATGCTCAACAAATTGGTGGTGTTCCTACAGCCGCCGCCGCGTCAATGGATGCAATTACTGGCCCTGAGCGTAACGCCGCCGCACAAGACATGATGGCAGTTGTTGCAGATGTTTCTCCTGAAATTACAGCGGCTATTGCTCAAGACCCTGCAACTGTAGAAGCTCAACTAGACTCAGGCGCTGATCCTCAAACCGTAGCGGCTATTGCGGCTTTGCCAAAAGAAGCATTAGTTTCTACACAGATGGAAAGTTTATTAGCGGGCATGGAAGACGGCGAGACTCCTGCATGGGCTAGACCTGCTGTAGCGGCTATGGAAGCTAAGATGGCTCAGAGAGGTTTAAGTACTTCTACTGTAGGCCGCGATGCACTCTTTAATGCTATTATTCAAAGTGCCTTACCAATAGCACAAAGCAATGCAACTGCATTACAAACTAGGGCGCAACAAAACCTTAGCAACGAACAACAAGCTAACCTTTCTACTGCTCAGAACACTATGCAAGTGCGGATGCAAAATTTAGCTAACCGTCAGACTGCCGCATCTCAGACAGCAGAAATGGCACAGCAGATTAAAGTACAGCAAGGATCGTTTGATCAACAAGCTGTAATGACTACTGCTCAACAGCAACAAGAAACAAACTTAACTAACGCACAGATGGCTCAGCAACGCGCACAACAAGAGTCTTCTCAGCGTCAGCAGACAGCTATAGCTAATTTAAGCACTAACGCACAGATGGACTTAGCAAACCTGCAAGCTTTAAATTCAGCAGGATCGCAAAACATGACTGCTGACCAACAAGCGCGGTTAGCTTCATATAATGCTCAAGTATCTAAAGTTATGCGCCAAGCTGAACTTAATCAAGACATGGAAAAAGCTAACCTTTCTCCTGCTTTACAGGTTGAGATGCAACGTGTATCTGAAATGAACGCGGCCTCTAAAGATACTATGACCGCAGAGCAAACAGAGCGTCTAACAGAACTTCAAACTCTTATAGACTTCCGCAAGACCGATGCTTCTTTTGCACAGCAGATGGATATGGCTAACATGTCCAACGAACAGCAGATGGAACTTGCTATGTTGCAAGATAAAGCGGCAACAGACTCTGCAAACTTTACAGCCGACAACGCATTTAAAATGCAAGAGTTAAACCAGAAGGTTGCTCGTTCTGTGCGTCAATCAGAACTAAACTCACGCATGGAAGAAGTTAATCTAGACGCTAAGTTAAAAGTAGAGCTATCTGAACTGTCTGAAAAGAACACAACCTCTCGCGCTAACATGACCGCAGAGCAACAGACGCGCTTAGCAGAACTTAATGTTCTTGTAGATTTCCGCAAAACTAATGCGGCTATGGCACAACAGATGGATGTAGCCAACCTTGCTAACGAACAGCAAATGGAACTTGCAAACCTTCAAGAGCGTTCAAATGTAGATGCAGGTAACTTTACGGAAGCTAATCGCTTTAGAATGCAAGAGTTAAATACTCACGTACAGGTTATGTCGCAAAACGAACAGCTTAAACAAAATGCTGATATGGCTCAGTTGTCTATGCAAGAAAAGATTAGTCTTGCAAACCTTACTTCTAAAAACCAAGCTGATTCTGAAAGCATGAGTGCCGAAAATGTTGCAGAGCTTCAAAGGTTTGAAAAGAAGATGGCGGCAGGACAGGTTAACGCACAGCTTGCACAGCAGATGGGACTTGCAAATCTTAGCAACGAACAAAGCGCCGCAATGTTTAATGCCCAAGTAAACGCTAATTTTGATATGAGTCAGATGAGCAACGAACAACAAATGGAAATGGCTAACAGTAAGTTTATGCAGACTATGACGGCTACAAAGTTTAGTGCCGATCAGCAGACAGCAATACAGAATGCTACAGCCCTTACGCAAGTTGATCTAGCTAACGCTGATGCACGTACAAGAGTATCCGTAGAGAACGCTAAAAACTTCTTAACTATGGATATGGCTAACCTTAGCAATGAGCAACAGGGTATTGTTATGGATCAGCAACTGTCTCAACAGGCTTTGCTGTCTGATCAAGCCGCTGAAAACGCTAGACGGCAGTTTGGCGCTACATCTCAAAATCAACTAGACTCGTTTTTAATCAGCCAATCTAACAACATGAAGCAGTTCAATACAAGTGCGCGGAACGCTATGGAGTCTTTCAACGTCACTGAAGCTAATCGTATGGAAGCTATTGAAGCGGGCAACACGTTGCAAGCTGATAGCCTGACTGCACAGCTTGAAGCAGATATAAACAAGTTTAATGTTTCTATTGACAATCAACGAGATACTTGGAATGCGGCAAACGCACAGGCTGTTGAGCAATCAAACGTCCAGTGGCGTAGACAAGCAAATACAGCAGAGACTGCGGCGGCTAATTCGGCCAACCAACAGAATGTTCAAAACGCTTATAACATTTCTGCGCTAGATCAAACTCAATTGTGGCAACAGCTACGCGACGAAGCGGCTTATGTCCGTCAAGCCTATGAAAATAACGAGCAACGCGAAGCACAGTTAATTGCTACAGCTATTGGCAATGAAAGCGCCGCAGGTGACAATGCATCTACATCATCAAAGTCGCTTCTAAAGCTAATAAGTGATGGAGGTTTTGCTTCTGTTTATGTAGAAGAAGAATACGACCCACGATCAGACAGATAACTATAAACAACTAAGTGCAAACAAAGGATAAAAAAACATGGGATTTTTCAGTAAAGTTTTTAAAAGTGTTGGTAAAGTTTTTAAAAAAATTGGCAAGGGAATTAAAAGCGCCTTTAAAAAGTTTGGCAAGTTTATGGGCAAGATCGGTATCTTGGGCCAAGTAGCAATGTTTTTTATTATGCCTTATGTCGGTGCGGCGCTTGGAGGAATGTTTACAGGCGCGGCAGGTGCATTAGCTACTAATACGGTTGGAGGCGCTTTAGGCGCAGTGGGGCAAGCCGCAGGAAAAGTAATGCAGTTTGTAGGCAACACTGTAGGTAAAGCAGGAACAGTCTTTAGCAACATAACTAAAGGCGTGACTGATACTCTTGGAAACTTTGCAAAAACCGCTAGTAACAAAATGTTTGGTACTACGTTTGATGCCGCTTCAAATTTCTTTACAGGTGGAGACAGTGCGTTTAGCAGGAGCTTTGGAGGAGATTCTAAATTTCAAAACTTAACTAAAGACTTTTCAAAAGTTACAAGCGCCATAGAAGAGACAGTGGCTGAAAGCGCAGGTGATGATCGTTTTGGTTTTGATTCTGATTATGCTAAAGGCTATGATGATTTAATAGCTGAAGGACAAACTAATCTTACAGCAAGCACAGACCCAACTTTAGTTTTAGACTCTGCCAGTGCAAATCAGTCTCAAATAGGAAGTTTAGAATACGCGGATGAGCAATTTAAAAGAATGCAAGACACTACAGCAGGAACATCTTATGCTGACTACGCCGTTGATGGGACTATTAAAGAACTTCCAGTTAGTCAGCGATCATCTATTCTTACTGATCCAAGTTTAATGGAACGTTTAAAAACAGGAATCAGTGAAGCACCTGCAAACGCCTACAAAAAACTAGGAGAAATAGCTGACGATCCATTAGGCTATGCTACAAAAGGAATGGAAGAAACATTCCAAAGTGGTGTTAAAACTAGAATAATGCAAGAAACAGGCATTGAAGCAAAGCCAGAATACACACAGAACTATGTAAGTAATGTTGCCTACGTCCCTAGCTTTGAAAGTTTTGGAAGTTCACAGCAACAGTATGGCGCTCCAGAGATTATGAACGCTCGTTCTTTTGAACAACAAGTATCTAACAACCCTAGTCCTTATGGTTATACTGCATTTCAGTATGGTAACTACATGGCTCAATTTGGTCAAACAGCTTAAAAGGTTTTAAAATTATGGCAACATTAGAAGAAGAATACGCTAAAACTCGCACAAGTCCTAATCGACCAATTCCCGGCCAATCTCTGACTAACGATCCTGAAAGCCCCGCGCCCTATGAACAAGCGCCAAAGTACACTTCAGTTCATGCGGCATCTGAGTATTTGTGGGAATCTTTTATTGAGCCTAGAACTTATGTAAGTTTAATGCAAGCTGTAGATGACGGTGTTCCTATTATGAACATTGTTCAAATTGTATTGTTTACTGAGTTTCAGGAAGGAGCGTGGAATCCTGATCTAATGTTGATGCTTGCAGAACCTGCGGCTTATATGATCATGGCTTTAGCGGAACGTCTGGGCTTAGAAATGACTATATATACTGGCGATCTTGAAGATGAAAACGACGAAGAAGATTTTGCGGGTACTCAAATAGAAGAAAGCCGTATTGAAAAGCTTATCAAAGATAGCAAGAACGGCAGAGTTCCTGAAGGCGTATTGACTGCGGAGATGCAACAGTCTTTAGAGTCTTTGCCGGATGTAGACCTAGACAAGCCACAAGCTAACCCAAGCTTAATGCAAGCACCCGCAGTAGTAGAAGAAGAAGAGCAATCAAGTAGCCTTATGGCTAGACCAACAGGAGTTTAAGAACATGGCTATTAGAGATTTTGGTACGTCACTGCTTGCAAATGTCAGAGCGCGTAAAGACGCGGGACAGGCAGAGGCTCGTAAGTATGAAAGGAGTCAAAAAAATAAAGACACGAGAACAGCTTTTCTTGCTCCTTTTGTTTCTGCGGGTTTGGGAGCAATAGGCTCAGCTATAAATGCAGGGACAGCCCAGAAGACGCAAGACTTTTTAGATAACTCTGAACTTCAAAACAATAAAATTGCAGTTAATCAATTTGAAAAAGAACTACAAACTTCTATTGTTGAAAGAACAGAGGCTAAGGCTTCTGACATAACTTTAACCGATTATTATGCTCAAGGGTTGGCGGCTAAACAACTAGCACAGGCTAGAATAGAAGAGCCTGAAAAATATCTAACAGGTAATGATTCTTTTTGGAAAGCTTCTTTTATGAAACTTCCTAAAATACAAGACCAAGCAAAACAACGTGCAGAAAGAAACGAGCTAATCTATACCAAAGGAAACGAGTTTGTTGCGGGCCGCGCGTCAGGAAGAACATTAGAGACATTAGCTTCACGACAATCTACATCTTTCCCGCGTTCTGTTTTTCAAAGACTTGCCGGAACCGTATCGACTGTAGATTCTTTTAATGATGCTATGGGCAGTCTTACGCAGGTTAAAATTGCTAAAGAACTTTACGATATAACCGAAGATAAAATAAAACTAGGTCGCGAAGTTACGGCTGAAACTGGTAATATAGAGTTGGGCGTACAGGCGGCAACAGGCTTGAGGCTTAATGATGATCAGCGCAAAGTAGTTTTGGCTAATATTACAAAAGGTTATAAAACTGAGTTTTCGCACACCTTTCAAATAGACGGTGAGGGAACTTTACGTAGTATACAAGTAGCTAGTAAAGTAAACAATAAGGGTGATGTAGTTGGAAACCCTAGTATCACTTCAAAAAAACTGGGGTCTAATGAAAAGCCCGCCACTTACACAGAAGTTCTTTCTGCAATTGGTAAAACTAATACTATTCATAAAAACGTACTAACTCTGGTAGGAGAAACAGGCTATAAAGATTTTTTAAGAGAGGCAACTGAGAAAGGACTCATGCCAGAAACTATGAAAATAGAAGATCACATTAATCTAAATATTTTTGCAATGAATCCTAATAATTATACGAGCGCAGAAAACATTAGGCAAGAATTATCCGATGCAGAATCACAGCTTATGCAAGCTTATATTAAAGCTTCTTCTACCCTTTTAAAAAATATTGATAATCCAAATGATCCTAATCCTCAAAAAACTCAACAGCAACTATTAAATGGATTGACTATTGTTTTAAGTGCTTCAAGAAAAGTGTCTTCAGGCAACTCAAATCTTGATGCACCGCTAAAACCTATTTGGGCGCCTAAAGAAAGCACTTGGTCAAAGTCATTAAACGGTTGGTATTCTAATGAACCTAATGCAGACGGTAAATATGAATTGTATGAGGAGTAACATTAAATGAAAGTAACCCCAGTTGAAGGCAATCCATTTGAAACCGAAGACGAGCTTTCTATAGGCTATAAAACTACTGTTGTTGAAGGCAATCCGTTTAAAGACGCGGAAGTTTCTCAGCCTGAGTTTGGCCCTTTAAAAGAAAACTATAAAGGCATTGATGCTGAAGTAGAAGCTGTATTAGCTAAAGAAGACGAAGTAGTTATAGCAGAAGAAAAACCAAGCAGGACTTATAGCGGAAAGTTTTTTGGAGACTTAGAAACGCCACCAGAGAAACGTGCAGAAAATAGAGAAGCCTTAAAAGCTTTTGGAAGAGATGTTAAAAAAGTAGCTTATAGCATACCTCGCGGCATTGTTGATATAACGGCAAGTGGAGTTATAGACAAGCTTACTGGTCTAGACATGAGTAAATTAGAGCCTAAAGATCGCGAAGAGCTTGTAAATAAATTAACAACTATGGCTATAGATATGGCATCCCCTGCTTTTTCTGCGGTGGATTGGAACAAAGGTGTAATAAATCCAGAAACAGCTAAGATCGCACCTGCCGAAACTGTAGCGGGTATGGGCTTACAATTAGGAGCTTTTGTTCTTGCAACAGGAAAAGTAGTTAAGGGCGCTGAAATAATGTACAAGGGTTTAAAATTTGTACCCACTGTAGCTCCTATAGCCGCTAACTGGAGTCGCACCGCAGTCGTGGCAGAACAAAGCGGCGGCACTTATGTAGCTACTCAACTTGTAAATAGCCCTAAAATAGCTAAAGGTCTTGCGGCTCTTACAGGTATTGAAGCAACAACGCAAGTAATGTTTGATCCTGACGACACAATTTCAAATATTCTTACAGAAGCAATTCCTGAAGATGCAGAAGGAGCCACAGGGTTTTTTAGAGCTTTAGCTGATTTTAACTCTACAGAAAAAACTGATTCAGAAGTTGAAAAACGTCTAAGGATGGGCATTGAAAATTTAGGCATTACTGCTGTTTTTGGCGCTGTTGTAAACTCCCCTTCAATTGGAAGATTTTTGATCGGCAAAAACCCTTCTCAAATGAGTGCGGTAGAAAAAGAAAAAATGTTAATAGATACTTTACAATACGAGCGTGACATTCTTAACATGCAAGACCCTACAAAACTTGCACTGTTGAAAGAAACTGACGAGGGTTACGAGCAAGTTGCTAAACAACGCAACTCTGTTATGTATAGAATGACTCAAAAATTCTTTGCGCAACGCGGTTATTCTACGCCTTTAATGTCTCACGCTAAACAAAATGCTAAGTTTACGCAGAAACAACTTATTCACGATGCACAGTTTGTAGCTAATCAACTAGATCGTGCATTAGCAAGCACTAATAATAATAAAGAACTTGTTTCTAAAACAACAAAGTTATTAGAAACAGACCTTAATAAAATATTAGCTTTAAAGCCTGATGAGCAAGTGTCTGCTTTATCTAAAAAATATAATGTTCCTGAAGATGTTGCAAGCGAAGTATTAAGTTTTAGAAAACTTCAAGACAATCTAACAAAACGTATAATAAATATGGATGGGTTTAGTGCTGAAGCTAAAGAAACCTTGACTAAAAATTTAGGGGCTTACATACGTAGAACGTATCGTGCTTACGAAGACCCTAACTATAAGCCTACTGTTAAAGTTATGGAAGAAGCAGAACAATATTACGTTACACAAATAAAAAATAAAGCTCTTAAAGATGGCCGACCTATTACAGATGTTAAGGCTCTTAAACAAGCACAACATCAAATTAAAGCTCAGCTTAAAAACAAAGACGAAGTTATAGATTATGTAGCTCAAGTTAACCGTGTTGCTAAAATAAAAAAACGTAAGAAGCTTGCTCCTGAAGTTAGAGCGTTGTTAGGAGAAATTACAAATCCTTCTGAAAAAATTATTTTGTCTCTTGCAAAACTTTCACGCATAGCAGAAGTTCAACAATCTTATAACATTATAAATCAATTAGGCAAAGGTACAAAGGGTTATATACAAGGTAAGGAAAATGTAGCGCGTGGCCTAACTGTTCAAATTAAAGGTACTAATTCTATATTAGATAATAAATGGACTACGCCTGAAATAGAACAGGCTGTTTTAAATAAAGAAGCAACTTTTGATTTATTAAACTCAGACAACAAAGCTGTGGGTGTGTGGAGGACTTACATAGGTCTTCAGGGGGCGGCACAGTCAATGCAGACAGTATTTAATCATGTTACTCACGGACGAAACGCCATAGGTAGTGCTTCTTTTTTAGTGGCTAATGGACACAACCCTATCAGTAAAGGCGGTCTTCAAGCTTTTAATGTTTTAGAAAATAAAATTGTAGGGGCTAGAGCGGGAGTAGGACGTAAAACAGGACTATACAAAGTTGACGAAAAAGCTCTTTCTGATTACTACTCAGAGATGCAAGGGTTAGGAATAGTTGCGTCGAGTGTGAACATAAATCAATTTCGCGATATGATATCTACTGGTTTTCAAGGTTCAGATAGTTTAGTTAGAGAAATAGGGGCGGGCAAGTCTGCGCTTGAAAAGACTGCAAGGAAAGTGTTAAAAAAACCTGAAGAGATTTATCAAGGGACAGATGACTTTGCAAAAATAGTTTCGTTTGAGTCAGAGTTAAAAGCTTTACGAGAGGCATTACCTGACGCGGCTGACGATCTGTTAAAACAAAGAGCGGCAACGATTGTTAAAAACACATTGCCAAACTATGAAGCTATTCCAGAAGGTATTAAACTTCTTAGAACTATTCCTTTAGGGAACTTTGTTTCTTTTCCTGCTGAAATACTTAGAACAAGCTTTCATGTTGTCAGGCAGGGGTCTAAAGAAATAACGTCAGGAAATTCTGTTTTAAGAAAAAGAGGACTTAAAAGACTCGCAGGTTTTGCTACAGCAAATGTAGGGTATTCTTATCTTGCTAAACAATCGTGGGATCACTATGGAATGAGCGATCAAGAAATAGAAGATCGTAGAGTTCTTAAAAAAAGTAGGTTTAGTTCAGGTCACGATTTAGTTTATTCTATGGACGAAGAGGGAAATTATTATACTACGAATACTGAATATTTAAACTCTTATTATTTTTTAAAAGACCCAGTAATTGCAATGTACGACCATATTGCAGATGGAAGATTAAAAGGAAAAGAACTGGATGATATGTTACTAGGTGCAGTAGCTACAGGCATTAAAACTTTGACTGATCCCTTTACTTCAGAATCTATGGTACTAGCGCCTTGGTATGACATGGCAACTGCGGCACTCTCTGAAGATGGTGAAGACAGACGAGGAAGACAGTTATTTCCAGACAAAGATAGTGGAGTAGATAAATTTTTAACTGTTATTACTGAAGGGCTAAGCCCCCTCGTTCCCGGATCGGCAAAAAATATAATAAAATTAAACGTTGCATTTAACGAAAAAGCGGATAAGTGGTCTGGACGTTTCCGTGATCCTGAGTACGCCAAGCTAGAACAACTTGGAATTAAGAAAGATTTATATATGGCAGACGAGTATCTAAAATATGCTATTGAGGATTATAAACTTCAGAATGATCAAAACAAACTAGATAGCGTAAACTTGGAAAGCACAAGTGAGGAGATGACGCAAGACTTTTTTAGAACAAACGCTGTTGAGTTTCAGTATCAACAAGATTTATGGATTAAGGCTTCTGCATACGCTAGAATAAAAAGTCCTGAAGAAGCCCTTGAGCTTTTAATAAAAAATAAAATTGCTCCTGATAAAGCAGAAAGTATTTTACAGGGGACGTTTGTACCTATAGCTCCGTTTAACGATCCCACTGTCTATAGGCTTGAAGCACTTGATCGACAAACTCCTGAATTTAAAGAAGCTTTTAATCAAGGAATAGAAAAATCTGAATTTTTGCAATTGAAAGCTGAAGAAGAAATGCAACTTCTTTCTTTAACTAATGTAGATAATTTTCAGTTTATAAAAGAACCAACACAACCTCTTTCTTCAGGAGTGTCAGGAATTAATCCTATAAACACTTCTTTTTTAAACTCTAACCCGCCTTTAACACCTGAAGAGCGTGAAGAAGCAGGGCTGATGAAGAAAGCAACAGGAGGCGAAGTATCTACACCTGTGCCTAACGCACCTATAGAACCTGACGAGCGTATAAACAAGCTCACAGGGTTGCCATATAACGAAGGCGCAGGGACAGCATACATGGATCAAGACGATCCTATGCGTAGAATGAACATGGCCGCAGGTGGTAAAGCAACAACTAGGGTGGGTCGCCCTACGCATCAAGGAAACTTTGGCGAAGGTGAAGTGACATACTCTGAAAGGTCTGTAACTTTTCCTATAGACGATGCAGAAACTAAGTGGGTTACTTTTCCCAGTGTCCTAGATAAAAAAGGAACTGTGTCATCTGAACAAGAAGTACGCGACTATGTAATTGAGAATGGCCCTGTAGACCCAATTACAGGCGAAGAGTTTCCAATACATGATTCTGTAGAAAAAGCTGAAGCCTACGCAGTAGAAAGGTCTGACGGTTTATTGAAAAAAAACTCAGGCGGTAAAGTATTAAACCAACTAAGAAGGAACTGTAAATAAATGAAAGATGATTTTAAATACTTTAGCCTATCAGACTTTGATTGCCAAGAAACTGGCGAGAACGAGATGGACGCTGATTTTATACATGCTTTAGATCAACTCAGAGCGGCCTGTGGGTTTCCGTTTAACATTACAAGTGGCTACAGAAGTCCCAACCACAGCATAGAGAAAGCAAAAAAAATTGCAGGAACCCATGCATCCGGTATTGCCGCAGACATTAAAGTCTCTGGAGGCGCACAGCGTTTAGCAATTGTTAAACATGCGTCAGCTATGGGCATGTCAGTGGGTGTAGCTAAGTCTTTTGTTCACGTAGACATCCGTAAAACCGAACCAATGTGTTGGTGTTACTAGGGATGAGACTAGCTGTTGCTGTTGCGTTTGTATTAGGATCGTCAGTTCTGTTTGCACAAGAAGAACCTATGG
>Ga0209711_10002538_pt1 | contig 16201 bp, 21 predicted proteins | sample ArcticOcean_MG_C_7_FD_187441 | JGI IMG/M metagenome (GOLD analysis project Ga0209711, IMG submission 187441) | Marine microbial communities from western Arctic Ocean - ArcticOcean_MG_CB11_88 (SPAdes) (version 2) | ecosystem: Environmental > Aquatic > Marine > Oceanic | place: Arctic Ocean... | reverse complement strand
GCCAGGAAGCCTTACTACCTTGTTATCATTGAAGTCTGAGTTTCATACAGAAAACATCATTATTGCAGTAGTTATTAATGTCCTTGTTATTTTCCTAGTACTTAAAACTTCCTCGCGAATTGAGCGAATAATTGGGCAAAACGGAATCGACATTATTCGAAAAGTATTTGGAGTAGTTCTCTTGGCAATCGCTGTCAAACTATTTACCTCTAACATTAAATTTTTATTATAACTATGCGACTCTTGACTTATTTATTATCTGTAATAGCAATTGTAATTATTGGGTTTAACATAACGAAAATCAACTTTTCTGCTCCCTTTGAAAACGATAGCTATACCGCAATTATCACGGCAATAGCTGGAGGGTGTGCAATTCTTTTACTTACCATTCTTCGTGTGGTTAAAAAAATAGACCGAACCGTAAAAGAAAAATCTTAATTTGCAATTTTTGAAGCTTCTATTTCAATTACTTTTTGCAAGGCGGGATCAATCTCAAGTAGTACTTTCATTGCTGCAGTATCTCCAAAGAGTTGTTTTGTATAAGCAGACTTTAAAAGAACTTTTAAAGCGTATTTGTGAGCCCTCGTTTCCCTCACTGTTATATCAGTGAGATCCTTAAAATAAGAAATAAATTTTTGATAGACCGAATCTGACAGTTCAAATTCTTTTAAAAACTGCGACTCAGACAGCTCTGTATACAGACTGCGTTGTATGTCTAATTGTTCAAAAACAAAGAAATCTAAAACTCCTGTTCCTTTTAAAAACTCAAACTGATTGCTATTAAAAATCGAGTCATAGGGTGAGTAAATATCCGGTATTATCCCCCCGCCACCATAAACAACCTTTCCTTTTGGCGTTGTAAACTTTAGGCTGTCGACCCTAGATTCAGGCTGGACCTGATTGAGCTTACGATCTTCCAGTCGCTTGTAATAAGATTCATAATAAGCGTCTGTTCCACTGTCGTAAGAGCGCTGTATGGAACGACCTGTAGGCGTATAGTATCTGGCTGTGGTGAGCCTAATTGCACTTCCATCCCCCAAGCCCATTTCACGTTGAACCAATCCCTTTCCAAATGAGCGCTGTCCAATAATAGTGCCTTTATCGTTATCTTGAAGTGCTCCTGCAATGATTTCACTTGCAGAGGCTGAATTTTCATTAATTAACACATATACCTCCGCGTTTTTAAATCTCCCTTTTTCAGTTGCATAACTTTCGCTGACCTGGTTAGATTTGTTTTTAGTAAATAAAATGAGCTTACCTGCTTCTAGGAATTCATCTACAATTTTTTCGGCGATTTGTAAAAAACCTCCTGGATTATCGCGTAAGTCTAACACTAAATTTACAGCACCTTTTGACAGTAAATCGTTAACTCCTTTTTCAAATTCTAAATAGGTACTTTCAGCAAAGCGATTGATTTTAATATACCCAAGAGTTGGGCTAATCATATAAAATGCATCTACACTTTTAATCGGAACTTCTGATCGTATGACATCAAAGGCTAACAGACTGTCAATATTCGCGCGCTTGATTTGTAGTCTAACTTTTGAGTTTTTTGTTCCTCTTAGCTTTTTAATCACTTTGTCTTGACTCCACGAAGGGCCATAGATTGTATCGCTGTCGGCCATTAAAATACGATCTCCAGCCTTAATGCCTGAACGAAAACTTGGCCCACCCTGAATGGAACGAATAACAGAAATGGTGTCTTTATATATATAAAATTGGACCCCTATTCCAATGAAATCTCCCTTCATACTTTCGTTCACAGAAGTGATGTCGTCTTTAGGAATATAAGTAGAATGTGGGTCTAGGTTTTGTAGAATATTATCAATTACGCCTTCCACTATACTGTCCGTGTTAACCGCGTCTACATAGTCATAGTTTAAGTAATCAATAAGACGATTTAATTTTAACTTACTACTGTTTTGTGAATTGGTATAAAACCCTGTGGAGTTGGAGCTTAACTTAGTCCCAATATAAACCCCTAAAGCCAACAAGACGGCCATGAAAAATGGTCTATTTTTTTTATTTAGAGACGCCATATTAAATCGTGAGTAATTCAACCTGAATCCCTGCTTTTTCTAAGAAATCAACCCCTGAAAGGTCTTTGTAGGCTAAACTATAAACGACTCTAGTAATTCCTGCCTGGTGAATTAGTTTGCTACAGCTTTGACAAGGGGATAAGGTGATGTATAAAGTCGCACCAGTGCAAGACTGTGTGGAGGCTGCAACCTTTAATATGGCATTGGCTTCTGCATGAAGTACATACCATTTAGTGTAACCCTCTTCATCTTCACAGAAATTCTCAAACCCAGTGGGTGTTCCGTTGTATCCGTCTGATATAATCATTCGATCCTTAACGATAATAGCCCCTACCTGTTTTCGCTTACAGTGCGATAATTTACCCCATTCTGAAGCCATTCTTAGATAGGCTTGGTCATACTTAAGTTGCTTTTGTGTGGTCATATAAATAATACTTGTACTAAGGTTTAAAAACGGTAACGAATATAGAAGCTAGAGTTTTTGTATACAACTAATTAATAAAAAAGCGGACTGTCAACGATTAATGGTAGCATCAAGCCGATAACAACTGCTGAGAGAACCATGACCCAATCACGGCTAGAAAGCCTAAAAATTGTTTGTCCTAAAAAGCCAAAAAACAACACACTAAAAACAATAACAAATTGCCCTAGCTCAATACCTAAAGCAAATTCTATAATGGAGAGAAGTGTGCTCTCATCTGACCCTACTACAGCCTCAAATGAATTGGCAAACCCTAAGCCGTGAATAAGTCCAAAAAACAAAACCAAACAAACTATAATTATTGGATTCGATTTTTTTGAGGCTTTGCCCACTGTGAATATATTGTATAAAGCCATGATAATGATCGTAAATGGGATGAGCCATTCAACTACATTCACTTTTAGATTTATTATATCATATACTCCTAATAGCAAACTTAGCGTGTGTCCTAATGTAAAAAAAGAAACAAGCAATAAGAGTCGTGTCCAGTCTTTGAAGGCGTAAGGCACTGTAAGAACCGCCAGAAACAATATATGATCATAACTGCTGAAACTAACAATGTGGTAAAGTCCGAATTCTAAAAATTTCAAAAAGCTATCTATCATTATGTGTGTGCTATTAATTTCAAAGTTAATAAAATTCTGTAAGCATTTATTTAGACTCTGGTAAATTAAGTTTGTCAAAGGCTTCAAGTCCGCAATCTAAAAAGACTTTATAGTCTTCCTCATCAGGTGTATAACCAACGGGTGGATTTAATACGTTCTTGCCGTCTGGGCTTAATAACACATAATAAGGCTGTGAATTAGATTGGAAAAATTGAGTTTGAAAATGGGCCCATTTATGACCATAATTTTCTAAGACCCTGGCTCCTCCGCCAAGACGTTCAACTGTAAGTTTTTGAGTCTCTGGTAATTCTTTCTTATCGTCTACATATAGAGAAATTAACACATAGTCATTTTCAAAATATGATTTGATGGAGGCTTTTGGCCACACATGCTCTTCCATTTTTCTACAGTTAACACAAGCATATCCTGTGAAATCGAGTAATATCGGTTTATTTACTTTTTGGGCATAAGCAACCCCTTCCTTTAGGTCTTTAAAGCATTCGAAATTATTGGGACAATCATTTGGATAGATAAAACTATATCCTACTGGTGGGGCAAGCCCACTCAAAAGAGTTAACGGAGTGAATGTTTGGGTGTCTTTGTTAACCCTAAATCCAGAGGCTAAATATATTACAAATGCAGAAACTAGAACCCCAGAACTTATTCTAAAAAATGATAATTTTTTTATTGGAGAGTCATGAGGGAACTTTAGCTTTCCAAAAATATATATAGCAAGCCCTGCAAACACTATAATCCAAATCCCTAAGAAAACTTCAATTGTAAGAAAACCCCAGTGTTTTACTAAGTCTGCATTGGAAAGAAATTTAAAAGCGAGAGCGAGTTCAAAAAACCCTAGAACAACTTTAGTAGTATTAAGCCACCCTCCAGATTTTGGAAGTGCTTTAAGCATATTTGGGAACAAGGCAAACAAGGCAAAAGGCAAGCCTAAGGCTACTCCAAATCCACCCATTCCAGCCGTCAATTGCCAGGCACCGCCTTCAGCTGAAAGAGAGCCTGCTAGCAGTGATCCTAAAATTGGCCCTGTACATGAAAATGAAACAATTGATAATGTGAGGGCCATAAAAAAGATCCCCAATATACCTCCAATACCCTCGCCTCTACTAGTGGAGTTAGTCCATTTAGATGGCAAAGTGAGTTCGTAATATCCGAAAAATGAGAAGGAAAAAAATATGAATATGATAAAGAAAAACACATTTAACCAGACATTCGTTGATATCTCATTTAATATATCTGGATTAACAGAGTCTAGCAAGTGAAAAGGAATGCTTAAAACTAGATAAACAAATACAATGAAAAAGCCATAAAGAATTGCTTTTGAAACGCCCCCTTTTTGGTTCGCTGCGCCGCCTTTTTTTGTGAAAAAGCTAACGGTCAAAGGAATCATTGGAAAAACACAGGGAGTAAGCAATGCTAAGAGTCCACCAAGAAAGCCCAACCCAAAGATTTGCCAAAGCGAGTTATTAGACGTTTTTATGTCTTGAGATAATGAACTTGTTTGGACACTGCAATTAGAGGTTGCCTTTTGAAGCGTATTTTGCGTCATCCCGTATAAAACTACATTAGCGTTTTCTGAAATTTCTGATTCTAGCATTGGAGACCCTCCTACAATCGAGAATCCGGACTCAGCGGTATATTGAAAAGTAAAGGGGTTATCAGGTTTATAGGTGCACTTGGTATCGTCACAGGTCATAAAATCAATATTCCCAATTAGTCTGAAGTCTGGTGATTTAACACGGACTCTTTGTTTAAAAATGGCTTTGTCATAATACTTAGAAACTACCATTTCGAATACCGGATCTAATTGTGTCACTTTATTAGTCTCTGATTCTACTACAGATTCAAATAACTCAAAATCTGTAGAAGGTTCAAATGAAAAAAGTGTTGGCAAGGGACCGCCTTCTTCAACAAACTGAGAATACAGTGACCAGTGCAAGTCAATTTTGGCAACAAAAATAAGCTCATATTCAGTATCTGAAAGCTTTTCAGCACCAAATTCCCATTTCACAGGGTTTAGAATCTGAGAGAAGCTTGTCAAGCTAACAAAAAACAATAAAAGTAATATGAATTTTTTCATGAACTATAATTGATTAGGAGCTGCAAATTAATGAAAAATTTAAGTTGTAAGGCTACTACGCCCAGTTAATGTTTTTAAGGAGGCTTTGCTCACTAAAAAAGAAACTAATAGAGTTGAAGTTTGATGGCTAATAAGGAAATTATACAGAGGAGATCCCACCGCATTAAACTGACAAAATATGATCTCTGTATTTAACGTAAGTAGACTGCGTGTTTTTAATAAATTGCTCCGAGCTAATTCCCTGAATATCTTTAAAGAACTCCTCTCCGATTGGTCCAAAACCTTTGTCTAGGTTTCGCTTGCTCCAACACATCATTTCGAACATGATTGGATACAAATCAATCCCTTTATTTGTGAGGTGATATATTTTCGTTTTATTGTCGTTAGGCAATTTTGTAACTTCCAACAATCCATGATTGATTAAAAGTTCTAATCTATTAGTCAGGATATTTGAGGCTATTTTCTCAGAAGATTTCATGAATTCTGTGAATGTTTTTTTTTCTAAAAACAAATCTCTGACAATAATTAAAGACCATTTATCTCCAATAATATCCAAGATATTAGTCAAAGGGCAATGTGATCTGTTTGTTTTCATTTTAAATAAATTTTATATTACAAAGTTATTGCCTTTATTTTAATTTACAACTAAATTAACAAATATTTACACAAAAAAAAGGAGAGCAGAGCCCTCCTTTTTTTTTGTGTAACTACCTAATTTCTAGAACGTAAGATCTAATATTCTATTCCAAGTATACTCCCCAATAACCGACCATTTGCTAGCCGAAAGCTCGTCTACTAGTGCTGTGAATTCGTCGCTTTTTTCTCTAGTATTTGTGCGTACTTCCCAGTTTCTGAAATATTCGAATTGTGATTTATCTATACACATCACCATGTAATCTGCATCCTTAGCGCCAAAGGACGATTTGAATACTGCGTAGTGGTAGCTAATCCCTAGTTTTTTATCAAGCGCATTCATTCTTTTTGTCCAATCTTCAAAGGCTCTGTCTTGGTTAAATTTAACACTCACGTATTGTATGCGTCTGTAAAATTGCTCGTCTTTTTCTGACTTAGATAATGGATTCCAAGTCTCTGGGGTAGTGCTTAATTCCGGCTTAAACTCCCAGACTGAGGACTCTCTAAAATTACTAGTTTCATTAAAAACATCTGCTGTTCCCTCTGGGAGTGGATCCATACTTTGAAAAGCTTTCCATATTTTCTCCTGACTTTCTTCTTGTTTGTTCATGTAATCAACCATGTCTGTCATAGAATCATGAAACTGTAAGAATTGAACCTTATTAGTTCCTGGTTCTTCAAACACGTATGATCTTAGATCCTTCACATCCATCGCTGTTTTTACAGCATTCATCCAATTAGTGACCATCATTGTAAAGTTGTCTTTGGAGTCTGTCTCGATTTCATTAACCACCATGATTTGGGAATTTCCCAAAGTTGATGCTGAGATTAATAGTGTAAAAATTAATTTTTTCATTGTTTTTATTTTTAATAGTTGTGTTTACCCTAGTTCATCATTCCTGAAGAAAGCTGCGGCATTAATTGAAGTGTTTCTGTTTTTTCACCATACATTTCTAAAGATGCATCGAAGTTATTAGCATCCTCATCCCATGATCCCCAGCCAAATAGTTCATTATAGTCATCTTCCCAGCTAGTTTCTCTTGATTTGAATACTTGTTCATAGCTAGAAAACCCTACAACTCTTACAAATTGGTTTTTACTCCCTCCGCTTACTAATCTAAACAAAGTAGCTTGAGCATCCATCTCTCTTAATTCCATCATTTTGGTAATTCTTGACATCATCCTTCTAAAGTGTAACACTTTGTCTGCTTTGACCTCGTACACCGTTCTTGTGATGTATTTTGACGGAATGGTCGTAGTTGGATCAAAGTTATAAGATTCATTTTTTAGACGCACCCATCTTTTCTGCCCTTGCTCACTGGCAATATATTTACCGACATTATCATCCCAATAAGCCGCCTCAATAGAACGGTCTAAATCATAGTCTGCTGGTTTTTTGTTCGCCTCTATACGCTCATAGGCTCCACTAAATGGACCGGTAAGGACCTTGTAAGTTATAATCCCCGACTCAGGAGTTGAATTGAATGTTTTTGTTTTTAGTGCTACAGCGGCTTCAAATTTTTGAACTTTGTCTGCTTTTGGTGTGAAACGCCACGTATTCCAGTATTCACTCTTTGCGTTTCGTTGCCCAAAAACTACCGTTGAAAGACAAAGGGTTAAGATAATAATTAATTGTTTTTTCATTTTAAAATTATTTAAGGATTGATTATATTGGGTTGATTTAGAAATAATACTGCTCTCTAGCTTTAAAAACAACTCCGAAGATGTTGTCACAAATTTAAAGCAAACGTATTCGCTATTTCATCTTCAAATATAATTAATAGTTTTTAAATGCAACTAATTTTTTTCAATGAAAATTGTACTAAACACCTAATTAATCCCAATCAAATAGGCTTAAAGCTTAATTAAATGTAAAAAATGAGCTTTGAGCTCAATCCAATAAGCAACTAGGAGAAAGTTTTTTTTATTTTACTTAAATTCACTGTATGAAAAAGATTACTATCCTAATTCATTGTAAAGATCAGCCTGGAATTATTGCAGCTGTAACTAATTTCATAGCTTCTAAAAACGGTAATATCGTATACATTGATCAACATGTAGACCAGGAGCAGCAGGTATTTTTTATGCGATTAGAAGGGAAATTTGAGGAAGCTTCTTACAATAGTTCAGACTTTAAAGTTGAATTTGAAAAAACCCTAGCCACCAATTTTAAAATGAATTGGGAGCTATACACCTCCGCCTACAAGCCTAAAATGGCATTATTTGTCTCTAAATATGATCATTGTTTGTATGATATTTTAGGACGCTATAAGTCTGGAGAATTGGATTTAGATATTCCCTTAATTGTGAGTAACCATCTAGACCTAAAACCAATCGCTGATAGCTTTGAAATTCCTTTTTATCACGTCCCTGTTAGCAAAGCAACCGCAGCGGAGGCAGAAACAAAACACCTATCACTTTTGTCAGAGCACGAGATAGATTTCATTGTACTAGCACGCTATATGCAAATTGTGCCAGAAGGAATTATAAATAAATATTCTCATAAAATAATAAACATTCACCACTCCTTTCTTCCGGCGTTTGTAGGTGCAAAACCCTACCACTCAGCCTATAAAAGAGGGGTTAAGATTATTGGAGCCACTTCACATTACGTTACGGCTGAATTAGATGCCGGACCTATTATCGAGCAAGATGTCACTCGAGTATCACACACGCATTCAATTAATGACTTGGTTTCAAAAGGAAGAGATTTAGAAAAAATAGTTCTCTCAACTGGAATCAAATTACATGTGGAACGCAAAGTGATGGTTTACAATAATAAAACAGTGATTTTTTATTAACTAATTAATTTATAACTAAAATATCATGGAACAAAACTCCACTCCTACAATACAAGTCACAACTTCTGGGAAGGTCGTAGTCACAAATGCCAAAGACGTTCTTTTACTGGACGGAGAAGGAAATGCTATAGCAACACGAAACCGGTTTACGCTTTGCAATTGTGGTAAAACTCAAGACGGGCCTTTTTGTGACGGCTCACACAAGCAATAGCCTTAGTGAAAACTAATAAATAAGCCTTCACAATAAATTATGAAGGCTTATTTATAATTATCTTAAAGGAGTGTGTTACTGCCTGTACATCGTTGTGAACTCGTCATCTCCTTCTTCATCTCCGCCCACTAACATCGTATCTTGATCTATCACAGAATAATAAAGGATTACTAGCTCATCTGGCTCTGAGTCATAGTTTAAATTAATTTGAGTATCCGTTGATGACCAAGAAAAGGTTGATAGTAGGTTAGGTGGTATTGCTAAAGCTCCTGTAGAATCCGAATTAAGTACGAGTTCAACTTCAAATTCCGACCCAATATCGTCTTCTGATTCAGTAATATAACCGGCCCAAGTCCCTACAAGAACAAAACTTGTCTCTTCATTATTATTATCGTCATCACTGGCACAGGCAAAAGCTAAAAAAGCAAAAACAAAAAATAGTTTTTTCATAATACGTGAATTTTAAGTTTAGTTAATAAAAAATATGTGTGAATTAAAAAATAAACGCTCCGCAAAAAATTGTGAAGCGTTTGTTAGATTCCTTTAATTACTTAATCTCATCAGCTGCAAGGACACGTTCAGTTACATAAAACATTTGAACTTTCCCGTTTGAGATAAGAGCATCGTGAACTTGACCCAATTTAACTTCTTTGCCGTCAACTGTTAATGTCAATTCATGTCCAGAAGTTACCCATTGGCGTAATTCACCTTTCTTGTTTGTAAACTCATTTTCAATAAGGTAACTAGTTTTCCATTTTGGTGATGCATCGGCAAACCAGTTTGTTAAAAACTCGAGATGAGCATCACTGCCTTCAATAACCTGGCCATTAGGCGCATATGCTTTGAAGCCTTCCTCAGCATTCAAACTTTTAATAGTTTCTAAATCCTGGTCGTTATGGGCTTTAATATAAGTTTCCCAAATCGCTAAGTTGGACATATCTCCACTATAAAGAGGGGATTTAGTACCATCATCTTCGATTTCATAGCCAATAGCCTTAGGAGTATTAACATCTATCTTAGTTGTTGTATTGCACGAAATCAATACGGCTGTCATTAGTAGGGTAAAAATTGATTTTTTCATAATGTTAAATTGATTTTATTTATAGATTAAATTATTGTTTTACTGGCTTAGAAAATTGATTCATGAAAATGATTTTATCTCCCTCAAACATGAAAGCCTCCATCCATGCAAAGGCAGACTTTTCTCCAGTTTCCGTGACTACAGTAGCGTTATCCCATAACAATACCCACTGGTCACCATTGTCACCAACTACAGAAAGGTTAACCCCTACTTGGTAATCCAATATATCCATTTTAGAGTAGACCTCTTTTAAAAAACTTAAAATGGTTTCTTTTCCCTGCATAGAAGAGCCGTCGTCAAGATTAAAAGTAATGTCATCATGTAAAAACTCAGCAACTTTCTCATAGTCTTTGCTTATAATATGCTGATGCATTTCTTGTACTAATAACACTTTGGATTCTGAGCCCATTTTAAACGTGTCAAGGTAGGTTGCTTCGTAGATGTAATCTGACTGTGCTGTAGAGGCTAATCCTAGAGTTAAAAAAAGTACTGTAATAAGATTTTTCATTGTGATTGTATTTTTAAGTTGTTTTTTACAATTTAATAAAAAAAGATAAATTATTTAATATCTGAAAATTTTATTTTTTGTTTAATGTCTTGAAAAGGTTGTTCTATAAATAAATACATTAAGGTGGAGGCGAAAATGATCGCTACAATTGAAATAAATGAATTTGACAAAACAATTTGTACATCCGATAGCTTGCCTAATGCAAATTCATTGAATTTTGGAAAAAACCAAAACATAAACATCTCATGAAAAAGATATGCAGAGTAAGAGATTTGCGAAATTGGATAGAAAAATTTCATTGACAAAAACCTATTGATGGGCCTCACAATTTTAGTATCTAAATACAAGCAAGAAAAAATGATGAACATAACCGCATATGAAAATAGCTCACGATGAATGATTTCATAAAGTCTTGGGACATTGTTTGAGACACCGTCAAAAATGGAGCTTTTTAGTGGGGTCCACTGCCCTAATGAAACACTAGATATAATAATAAAAACAAGGAAACTAAAGCAAAAAATAACATTTGCTAATGACTGTTTATTAGCGAAAAAAGCCTTTAATTTTTCTGGGTAATATATATTAATATAAGCCCCAATAACCCCGCAAAGCAATCCTCCGTATCTCAAATGCGTAAGCATATAATAATCCCAGAACCAATTCATCCAGTCTTCATCCAAAAAAGAAGACTTAAAAGGAACCTGAAAATCATGAATATTTACAGAATAATGGTAGGTTAATACAATTGTTATAAAGGTTAAAACAGCAAAAGGAATGACCTTTCTTTTAAACAATGGTAAAACAAATGCGATCAAAAAAGGAATCACAATATAAAACTGTTCTTCAATAGCAAGTGACCAGGTCCATCCCATATAGGAACCTCTTACATAATTATTTATATACAACAAATTACTCCATGCAGATTTCCAGCTATCCCCTTCAATAAAATAAAGGCCAATAATCATTGCAAAAACATATACCGGAAGCAACCGCAAGACGCGACGAACATAGAACTTTTTAAAGTTAAGTCGATTTCTCTTTTTGAACTCTTTAAAAAGAATAGATCCTATCAAAAAACCACTTATGACAAAAAATAGATCTACCCCCAAATCGCCTTTAGAAATCCATATTAAAAATGGATTTTCAAAAATTCTATCCCCAACAGAAGTGAAGTCGTTATATTGAAACAACCAGGCATGAAAAATAATAACCCATAAAACAGCTATGGCTCTTATTCCATCTATAGGTTTATAATTCTGAGAAGGTCTTGAAAATAATCTTGAAAAATAACTAGTCATTAGTATATTGATATTTAAAAAAAGCAAATATACAAAAACTTTCAAAAGGCAATTGATTTTTAAATTTAGAAAAACAGCTAAATATTGGAGTTATAAAAAAAGCCCTTACATTTCTGTAAGGGATTTATAACTGACTCCTCCTCTTATTCAAAGTTACAGCAGGTCTAAAATTTTTTGTAAATTAAATCACACCACAATAAATAACCTTATTCTCAAAGAATTACAAAATATTTGCAGTAATTTAGATTTTTGAAAATTATTTATATTTGAAAAAAGTAAGGTTTTATCTAGTTAGGCTTCCCATTATATCAATTACAATATTCTTTTTTTGTTGTGTTATTGCTGCTTTAATTCACCCAGGATCTCACAAAGAAATTATTGGCTATCAATCAGACTACTACTCTTTTACCCATAATTTTCTGAGTGAATTAGGAAGTTTAAAAACAAATACAGACGAGACAAATCCAGCTATTATTCAAAAAGATAATACCCCGTCCATGCTTTTATTTAATGGGAGTTTGATTTTGATTGGGGCAACATTAATGCTATTTTACTTTAATTTTAAAAAAGTGTTTGGTCTTATTGAGGACTCTAGCAAGTCAATATTTTATTCTAAAATCTCCATGCCTGTAGGGTTACTCGCTGGATTCTTTTATGCTGGAGTTGGATTGGTCCCTCACGATCTTCATTTTGAGGCGCATGTGTTTTTTGCAAATTCTGCCTTTCTAACTCTTTTCATCCTTTGTATTCTTCATAGTCTTGCGGTTTACCATTCTAACTCACTCAGCAACTCCTATGTGCTAGGATATGTAGCCTTTTGTGTCGTGCTATTTATTTATTTGAGAATTATATTTTATGGTCCTCAGATTGGTCCTGGGAAAATATATAGTGAAACAGATCTTATGCTACAAGTGATCGCTCAAAAGTCAATTGTATTGACATTTATGGCTGCCATTGTTCACCAAGTTTATGGATTTAATTTACTCTTGAATAAAAAAAATTAGACTTGAAAAAAATATTTCACAAGAAAATCTAGCTTTAATTTCAAATGTTTCTAGAAGACACCTGTCGAGTATTGAGTCTGGTAAAACTGATATAAGAACTCAAACTTTAGAAAAAATATGCAAAGGCTTAAAAATTAAAGTATCTGATATATATATTGAAGCTGAAAGTCACAAGGATTAATTACAGCTCTAGAACCATTTAAAACTAAACGATAAATAGCTGGAAAGAATTCGAAAATGGAATCCTAAGGGTTAAAACCTTTGAAAACTAGAGCTTATTAAAAACCTTAATTTCAAGCTCTATATCATATTAGAACTGCTCCGTGCAGTTCTTTTTTTACTTTCTATTTAAAATATAATAAAATACGAAGCCATAAACACCTCTCGGTCTAATGTTCTTGGAACATGATGCATTCTACAGTCTATAAGAAGAAAACTTAAAACAAGGAAACAAAATGGAATATTGCAAAACCCATTGTTTTGATACACTAAAATATTCACATTGTAAAATTTGCATTGAAAAATTGTACTATACACAAAAACGTAAAAAAATTATTCATTTTTAAGGTTAGTAGTGGGAGTTTAAATATTTGAAAAACAAATTTAAAGGTAAAGAAAAGGATAAGTGCGTATGACATAAAATTAATTTTAAAAGCACTCAAAAAATTTTGATTCAAAATTTCTTCAAATGATTTTGTTAGTCCACAAAATGGACAATGCACATTAAATAATTCTTCAAAAAAACAGAAATGAGGAATAAAAGACCACTGTAGGTTTATAAAGACAACCAAAAGAGCAATAAACAAGAAAGACCTTAATGTTTTAAAATTCACGTGTATTGATCATTATTTCAAATTCATCTTTTTCCTTATTCGGGATAATGAAAATTAAAAATCCGAAAGGGAAAAAGCATATGCCCAATACCCATGAAAGCACATTGGGATTGAAGGAATAAGTGATATTTACCCTTGTTTTCCCTTCCGTGTTTGTATGAAGCCCTACAGTAGTTGTTTGGCTATAAAAGGAATGACTTTTTTTGTATATCCTTTGGTTTGAATTTACCGATCGTGGAACTCCAAATAAATCAAGAATCTCATTTAGATCATCCAAACTTTGAACGGAAGTTTCCTTTGATATAAAGCCCGAGAACATATTTTATGATTGCCAAGTATGTCCGCATGAATTACATACCGTTGGTTTTTTATCCGCTAGCAGGGCTAACAACCCTAAAGGGAAAAAGCAAATAGCTACAGCAATTTGCCAAGTTTGATACCCTCCTTTTTGTGTCAATTTTTTACATTCAGTACAAGTAATTACAGCCATGGTTTATGATTTTTTAGTTAAAAAGTGTCCTCTAATATAATTTTTTTTTCTTATTTTTTACTATTTTTTCTAGTTTTTTAATTGCAAATAAATCATTAGATAAGGGCTTCATTTTGTTTTTTTTATAAGTTATGGCGGTATAAGTTCTGTGTAATAAACCTCTATTAATTGTGTTTTTCGAGACTGGTTAGAGAGTGAAAGCAATAAAAAAGCCCTTCCGTCTCTGTAGAGGCTTTATAACCTGCATCCCCCTATTATTCAAAGTTGCAGCACAACTTCTTCTTTAGAAGATCTACTCCCCTTGAAAGAAATCCACTTCTGTTACATTATAACCAATCCCCCTCCTGATGCAATAATTGCAATTAATATACCTGCAATAATCGCTGCATATGTAGCACCAAGGAGGCCAGTAGATTTCAAAATTGAAAACTTTCTAACTTTAACTTCATAAATTTCGCTTACTGGCATTTCTTGTAGTTGCCCATTATTTTCTAAAATCATTAATTGGTCATTTTTAGAAACTAATCTCCCTTTAATATTTTTTCCTCCAACTCCTGATACCTCAAATTTTTGTTTTTTTTCAATTGCAATGTTATTGTAATCAACTGTTTTGTAACTAAAACAACTTTGAAACAAAATTGAAAATGACAGTAAAAAGATAAAAATTTTCATAATTAAATTGGTTTAGTTTCAAATATAGGTTTTATTTTGAAAGTGATGAGCTGTAGAAACATTTAATCATACAGGGTCTATGACCAAGCTACAGAAAGCTATGGGGAGTTCATCTATAAATGCAAGTTAAACTACTTAAGGGACTTAGAAATAGTTGAATTGAAGGAAGAAGATGTGCCTATGGTTTAGTCTCCTAAAATTAATGAAGCAACAATCATAGAGATGAGAATGAAGGCTGTAAGAATAAGAAAGATTTTAGTTTTCTTTTTATTTTTTTCACTCCCAGCGCCATCAAGGTTTGGAATCCCACCTCCTGTATAAATATTCATTTACTATTAAATTGGTTTATATTTCAAATATAAGAAATGTAAGTTTAACCTACTTACGAGAATTAGAAATAGCAGAATACTTCTGATCATTACTTATTCAGTAAGTCGATCACATTAAAGTAATAATAAATGACATTAATGATTCTAAATATTTTAAAATGAATAACTTATGAGAATAACTAAAATAATTTATCATGGGTATTAAAAGTTTTCAAGGAAAAAGAGAGGTCCATAAGGGTGCTGAAAATGCACAATTTTTAGTATCCGATTATATGACCAAAAAATTAGTAACCTTTAAACCCGACGATTCTTTAGATGATGTCATTCATTTGTTAATCGCCCATAAAATTTCTGGTGGTCCGGTTGTCAACGATAAAAATGAATTAATTGGAATTATTTCTGAAACCGATTGTATCAAACATATTTCGGAAAGTAAATATTACAACATGCCTTCTGATAGCGGAAATAATGTGGCAAAAAAAATGAATACTAATATCGATACCATTGACAAAGACATGAACATATTTGATGCAGCCACTAAATTCATCAACTCTAAAAGAAGACGATTTCCTGTCGTGGAAAACGGTAAATTAATCGGACAAATCAGTCAAAAAGATGTATTGAAAGCGGCCTTAAGTTTTCGAGGTAATACTTGGAAAAAATAGATTAAAGCTATTTATTTTCTTCCAAACTAAAAAATCACCAAGGAATACCTTCACTGTCACTTGAGAAAGAGAAGATTAATAAAGCAGAAAGCTATTGGGCATTCTTCTATAAATGTAAGTTTAACCTATTTAAGAGGTTTAGAAATAGCTGAATTGAAAGAAGAAGATATGCCTATGGTTTAATTGCACGTATTTTATACTCCTTCTTTTTTTAAAACAATCCAAAATACTATATAAACAAAACCAAGCCCACCGAAAACTGTTATAATTCTCCAGATAATGGGGTCAATATTAGTATGTTCTCCCATCCCGTGACAGACGCCACCTATATATCCTTTTTTAGGACACCTATATAATTTTTTCATATCTCAAATATAGCAAATTGTAAGTTTCACCTATTTACGTAGTTTAGAAATAGCTAAATTAAAAGAAGAAGAGATGTATGTAGTTTAATTT
>Ga0209711_10002532_pt1 | contig 16214 bp, 8 predicted proteins | sample ArcticOcean_MG_C_7_FD_187441 | JGI IMG/M metagenome (GOLD analysis project Ga0209711, IMG submission 187441) | Marine microbial communities from western Arctic Ocean - ArcticOcean_MG_CB11_88 (SPAdes) (version 2) | ecosystem: Environmental > Aquatic > Marine > Oceanic | place: Arctic Ocean... | reverse complement strand
ATGCCTGTGTAATGATTGAAGGATCGTTTCCTTCTGTTGTTGTAAGTTCAATCCAACCCGAATCTACACTTCCAGACTGTGGCCATGATACTTCGCCTTCGATGGCGCTTGAAACGTCTTCAGCAGATACGAGTGCTGAAGACCATGATGAGAGAAGGAGAAGGGCGACTAAGGTAACAGAATTGTAACCTAGTAAAGCGTTTTTATTCTTCTTCGACATAAGGATATAACTCATTTGTTAGTATATAATATGGTGTTCAAAACGAGTATACTCCGGATTTAAATCGGTACAAGCCTCTCGCACCCCATTCACGGGGTACGGACTCAAAATGGGGAGCGGACGTACCAGGATTCGAACCCGGGTTTTCGGCTTAGAAGGCCAAAGTGATATCCAACTACACTATACGTCCTTATCCCGAGGGCGGCGCTCACACTTGATGAAGGTTAACCATCAAACTCGTGCTCAAAGTGGCCTTGCACATTTGTGACAACGGGTGGGGCGGCGAACGGTCGTTCGCTTCCATTGATAGCCACAGGACTTGCATTTCCACTCCTGGACTCGAGCATCACCGAGCACAGAATCTCGTATCCGTTGTAACAATGGTGAATCTTTCATCGATGGAGAAGGAGCAACAGATTGAGTCAATTCATCGTGTTGTGCAGAATGAGCCGTCAAGCCAGCTGCGTGAAGGAATTCATGGACAAAGGTATGATTGTACAATCGTTCATCTTCAAGTAAGGCAGGATGGAGACCAATGGTGACTTCGCCAGGGTCAATACGTAAGCGCCGACGACGTGCTAATTCATTGGGACCTTCTTCAAACCGGGTCATGCCAAGCCGATGCGATTCATTCTCTAACCAAATCAAGGTGATTCGGTCACTGATCCAAGGACGAAAGGCTGCATCGGTCACGCCAGATAACATCTGCAGTGCTGATTCAACCAATTCAAGAGGTAAATTTGGCTCATGTGGAGGGATTGGTACATCGGCAAGAGCGATTGTGCCTGCCTCCTGCTCGTCGCTCATGGAAAGCGGTAAGGCTTCACCCTCAAGAACTGTATGAAGGCCTCCTTAGACGCACGTGCTCAGGCGATTCAATAGCCACGAGATTTAGCACAGCATTGGTAAAACTTCTTCCCACTTCCACACGGACATGTATCCTTCTTGAAATGGCATTTGAAGTAGACTTTCTTTTTTCCACAATGGCATCGAGATTTAAGACTCGGTGGGAGTTTTGAAAATCCGACGACTTGTGAAGCGATATTGGTGTCTTTCCGAGATGATTCTTGACGCTTTTCATCACGCTCGCGTTGGGACATATTGGCCCAAACCTCTTCATCATCATCGTCAACTGAACCGTCTCGATTGAGGTCTTTTGGATGATACGATGGACGCTTCACACCACCGCCTTTTGCTGAACCTTTCAAAGTCGCAGTGGCCACTTGAGAGACAGCAGAACGCGAAAGACCAGGAGGGCCTCGACTTCGTTGAGATGAATTTCCAGACTCAAGTTGAGCAGAAGCAAGATCTTCTCGTGCTTGGTTCAACGCATCAACACCATCGAGCAACTCTTCACGAGTGAGCCCTGCTTCAATGAGCGAATCTTGAGTAATGAAATCAGTTAATCCTAAATCTTCTGCTCGCAATTCAATGAGGGAGAGTAAGTCGCCAAGAGCGCCACGAGGGAGTAATCGCTTTTCATCTGCATATTCAATATCCGTTTGAATATGACGCAGTGCTTTGGCGCTATCCGCCTTACTGATTTGCTTTTTGAATCTCTTTACGCGTTTCGTCATCTTATATTCAGATCGCATGGTTAAGCCACGGTAGACATAACCGAGAATAGTGATTGAAAGAACGGCCACACCGGCATACCTACCGTATTTGGTTTGAGCCTGTTCGATTAAAGAACCAATGACCGGAATATCTGAATACCACTCTTCCAGAAGGTCACCGACTTCTTCTTCATCCACAAGAAGGGGGTCGTCATCATCGGTTTGGTTACCGGTTTCATTTCCGGTTTGGTTACCGGTTTGATTTCCAGTCTGGTTACCAGTTTCGTTTCCGGTTTGGTTTCCAGTTTCGTTACCAGTTTCGTTTCCGGCACCTGTTGAATTGCCGTTTGAGCCACCACCATTTCCAGATGAATCTTCTACACAACCATTGTCATCGACGGCACTGCCTTCAAGGGTATCTGGACAGTCATCATCATCATCATGAACACCGTCATTGTCTTGGTCTTCCCAAATGTCACAACCATTCCAATCAACTTCCTGACCTGCATCTGTATTTGGACAATGATCATAATCGTTGGCAACACCATCACCATCGTCATCAGGGAACGAAGTTTCACATCCAGTTTCATCGACGATAGCCCCTCGGCGACTGAGTGGACAAGTGTCTTCAGAGTCAGCATAACCATCATCATCATCATCGTCATCTTCATTTGAATCTCGGCAGCCGTCATAATCGTTATCGGGAATTGTAGAATCAAAGGCATACCAGTTTAATGCACCCTTTGGACACATGTCATCTTGGTCAGCGATGCCATCATTATCATCATCCCAATCTTCAGTTGAATCTTGGCACCCGTCACTGTCGTAATCAGTGGAAGAGTTCGAGGTCCAATCGGCACGACCGTCAAAGCAGTAATCATCCTCATCGAGGATACCGTCGCCATCGGTATCATCGAATGTGACGTTTCCGTTATTATTTCCGCCATCGCCTCCTCCACCGGTTGAATTTGCAGTGAAGTTGAGATTAAACGCATACTTCAAATCAGAATTGGTAACATCTCGATAGGCGATGAAAAGATCGCTGTTGGAATGGACTGCCATTGAAGTATAACCACCAACATTCCCACTCGAATCGATGATTGAAACATTCCAAATTCCTGAACTATCAGTAGCATATTTTAGATCATAATTAGAAGCATAGTCGTAGTAAGAGATGTGAACATCATCATTTGAATCCAATGCGATAGAATTGTGACGACCAACATCTCCAACAGAATCAATCGTCGTCGTTGACCAAGAGCCGCTGTTATGGTTCGCGTACTTGAGGTCACCATTGCCGCTGTCATAATAGGAGATGTGAATCCCGTCGTTTGAATCTACAGTAAGCGAAGAATAGGAGCCCAAGCTTCCCGTAGAATCAGCACTCGAGTAAACCCAAGTACCGCTCTTATCGGTAGCATATTTGAGTTTTTGATTGCTTAAATCATAGTATGAAATATGCACTTTATCAGCAGAATCAATCCCTATGGAAGTCCAAGCGCCCACATCATCTATCGAGTCGAGAGTTTCGATTGCCCAAGAGCCGCTCTTATCAGAGACATACTTAAGATCGGAATTGGAGGAATCCCAGTATGAAATATGCGCATTGTCATTTGAATCAAAAGCTAAAGAGGGATAAGCACCCACACCATTTGTGTCATCGAGCGTGGTAAATACCCAAGAACCACTCGCTGTTGCGTACTTGAGAGCCTCATTGGTGCCGTCATAATAGGCGATAGAGACGATGTCGTTTGAATCTACGGCGATCGAGATACCCGTTGCTGCACCTACAGAATCAAGCGAAGAAAAGACCCAAGAACCGCTCTTGTCAGTCGCGTACTTGATGTCTTCATTCGTGCCATCATAATATGCAATATGGCTGTTTCCATTTGAATCAAGAACCATAGAAGTATGAATTCCTAGATCACCAGTTGAATCAAGCGTTGATGTTTGCCAATCGTTACCGTCAGTATTGTTGCCGTCAGTATTGTTGTCTTGCGAATTGAGGTAAGAAGTCATGGTGAAGTCACCAGCAGCATACACATCTGCGCCGAAACTGGATGTGTTCCAATCTGAATACAAGGCTGCTACAACATTCATGTTACTGGCTCCTCCCGAAACTAAATTTTCAGGAACTGTCCAAGTTTTAGTAGCTTGTCCAGAACTGAGGTTGATCGTCTCAAACCCAGTTCCGTTATTGATGATGTTCGAGTTAAGGTCAGTGTATCCACCGTTGTTCAAAAGCCACGATTGCCAGCAGTTTCCTCCTACCGAGCCATCATCGTATGGTATCGATAAACATTCTTCTTCGGTGACCGCTGCGTAAAGAGTAAGTGTCGAGGGGGTTGTTCCCATGCCATTATAAAATGCTGTAATAGTCACATCAACAGTTCCATCACCGTTGTCATCTTGTGTTACCGAAATCGAGTAAAAATTTGCATCACTATGCATGTTTCCACCATTCGAAACGAATGTATCCCAGCATGCATCAGTACCGCAACCACTGTTCAAAAATGCATCACCAAAGGACGTTTTTGGTGAACCACCAGTTTCTTGTAAATGATCCATGTTGTAAATGGGCCCAATGTTTCCTGCATCAAACTCACTCGTATTTCCGAATGAGGCACTGCGGTAAACGATGTAGACATAATTTTCAGGAAGGTCACACTTTAATTTCTGATGTGCTGGGGATCCATAAGAATAATCGTATCCACTGTTTGAGGATGAAATGGATTGAGCAAATACTGAGTGATTAAGAGTTATGTCCGTGCCATTTGTGCTGTCGCAACCATCGTTCACTCCATCGTTATCGTCATCAAGGTCTTCACCAGCATCTCTACATCCATCACCATCATAATCAGTCGATGTGGAAGAAGTCCAACCTAAATCGCCAGTTGGGCAGGAGTCAATTAAATCGACTACTCCATCATTATCGTCATCAAGGTCTTCACCAGCATCTCTGCATCCATCACCATCATAATCAGTCGATGTGGAAGAAGTCCAACCTAAATCGCCAGTTGGGCAGGAGTCAATTAAATCGACTACTCCATCATTATCATCATCGGAGTCTTCAGTACTGTCTTGACATCCATCAGAATCATAGTCGGTGTTCGAAGAAGAAACCCAATTCGTGTTTCCATTTGGACAGGAATCAAGTGAATCATCGATACCGTCACCATCACTGTCGACACCATTCCCTGAAGCTGCAGTAGTTGCAAATTCCCCATACCTCAAATCGACATTGGTGTCATCAAGGTAGGTCACGTGCAGGTTATCATTCGAATCAATCGCTAATGAGGGGTCATAGCCGACGTAATCTGTGCTGTCGAGTGAGACCGGTGTGCTCCAAGAAGAGCCATCATGGGTCATGTACTCAAGATTGCCATTGGTGTAGTCAAGGTAGGTCACGTGGAGGTTATCATTCGAATCAATCGCTAATGAGGGGTCATAGCCGACGTTATCTGTGCTGTCGAGCGAGACCGGTGTGCTCCAAGAAGAGCCATCATGGGTCATATACACAAGATTTTGATTGGTGATGTCAAAATAGGTTACGTGCAGGTGATCATTGGAATCAATCGCTAATGAGGAAAACTGGCCGACGTAACCTGTGCTGTCGAGCGAGACCGGTGTGCTCCAAGAAGAGCCATCATAGGTCATGTACTCAAGATTGGAATTGGAGCCGTCAAAGTAGGTCACGTGCAGGTGATCATTGGAATCAATCGCTAATGAGGAATCATAGCCGACGCTATCTGTGCTGTCGAGCGAGACCGGTGTGCTCCAAGAAGAGCCATCATGGGTCATGTACTCAAGATTGCCATTGGTGTTGTCATAATAGGTCACGTGCAGGTTATCATTCGAATCAATCGCTAATGAGGATTTAGAGCCGACGTTATCTGTGCTGTCGAGGGTATCGGGTGACATCCAGTAGTCATTGGCGACGACAAAAGATGTATCTTCATTGGATTCATTCAAATTCGCAGAAGTTGAAGCATCGTTCTCAACGGCCATTCCACCAAGGGCAGAGAGGGTCAACAGCAGGCAAACAAGTAAACTTCCAGCAGCTAAAGCAGTTCGGTTCATACCAGCAGGTGAGGCATACAGCACTTGAACGCTTTCTTTGAAAAAGAGGTAGGAATAAACTCTTTCAACGTTTGAACTCATCAAAATTGAAGCCGTCATCTTCATCGTCTTCATTCCAATCAACCGCGCCAGGTTGGGCAAGGTTCGGGTGTAACATCATTTGCAACATGGGCCAGAGGCGTAGGAAAGACGGAGACGCCTCCCACATCAGTTGGATCATTGGATGTTCACTCATCGGGATTCCACCTTCACCCGGTGGTGGTAAATCTGCGGGAAGTAGGCGCAGTTCGACAATCAAATCTTGTAATGCAGTGCGTTCATCTTCATCAGCCATCTCAAGTTCTTCACAGGTCTCCAGGGTTAACTCAAGCAGGTCGGCCAATTCATCAGGATTCATTGGACCAGTTTCCGTTTCTCGAACATCGATGGGGCCAAACGAAACTGGACCTAAATCGGTCGAAAACATCTCATCACCTTGGCGCTCAACTTTCATCAAGTGTTGTCCTGCAGTGTTGCCAAGTGGTGCAAGTGCAAATCCACCGTCAACGACTCGAGAAGCAAGCCACTCGGGTAACTCACGGATTTGTCCAGTGACTAAAACTCGATTGAGCTCTCCAGGGAATGCTACCGGTGCAACTTCAACAGCCTCCAAGACTCTTGATTCGACGGTTGGCCAATGTGTTAAACGAGCTTGAACATGTTCAACAGCAAGTTGAGACGGGTCGAGCAGACGAACTCGACCGTGTTCACCGACGATCATGGCGATAAGTGCTGCGATATAGCCACCTTTTGCGCCAAGTATGACCACTTCTTGCCCATCTGATAATTCCAGATGGTGGAGTAAGGTTGCAATCATGTGCGGCGCTGAGATCGTTTTGAGGCCACCTTGTTCAGTTTCGAGGAAAGGAATAGGGCGGTCGGCAAAAAACGGCTCAACATCGTAATCGGTAAAATCAGCAATGTCAACCTCAAGCATGGCTTTTTTGACATGTTCAGGAACTTCAATTCCGCCTTTTTCGAGGCGCCGTAGAAGGGCTTCCATGTCGGTCATCAAGACTGGAAAACCGCCGGCCAATGTAAAGTATGGCCCTTCGCTTTCTCAAACCCCAGCAAAATGAGACTCAATGCATTTCTAACCATGCAAAGAACGAAACGATTGGAAGAAGAATCAAGATGGCACGATTGATTTTTCTTTGCTGGTCAACGTATTTTACGGTAGGTTCAGGTGAGACTTCAATCGCTTTAGCACTTCTCGACCGGCGAGCAAGGCTCACCTTCTGTTCAATCTGCGAGAGGACTTCGTTTCGCAATTCTGGTTGGCGACTGTTGGTGATGCCTTGTCCAACGATGAATTTAACCGAATATTGTTCGGCTAAAACCAATCCTGCTTGAACCACTCCGGTCGTGTTTGTCAAATTGTGCATGTCGATTCGGATTGACATGCCGTCGCTTTTGACATGGCTCAAGACGCGCCATTTTCCTTGCCCTTCATTGAATCGATGCAACAGTTCTCGAGCGTGAACAAGAGGTTGTTGACCAAGAAACACTGGCCGTATTCGTCTTGCCAGAAACGGTCCAAGCAAAATAGCGCCAAACATTGGCGGTATACACATCAAAGTGACCAGTCTTTTGAGGGCATCAGGGTCGGTTAATATTGAGATAACTGCTAAACTGAATCCAAGGTATAATCCCAAAAACGCCCCTGCTTGGAGACCGGTCATAAGACCAACCGGTTCTCCTTCATTGAGGCTCATAACACCTCTAGGCGGTCTTCGCACATCAATACTCGCCTTTGTCCGAGCGAAACTTCATCAATTGGCTTATACAGCACCGGTTATGGAGAAGAACGGATTGCTCGACCGGCGTCGTGAGCGTAAAGTTGGACTTTGGGTATTCGGAGTCAGTGCTTTTTTCTTTGTATCATTCTTCCTCGCACCATTGCTCTTGCCGACGGGAAGTGTGCCAGAACTCGGCGCTCGAGCCAACGCTTTTGATTATGCCACAGTAGACGGTGCCTTCTCCAGCGGCAACACTCCAGCCTCATTGACACACGTGCATGAAGATGGAACAATACATGTTCATGAGCCGTTTGCTTGGACGGAACTTGATCCATACACCGGTTTTATCTACATGTTTGGCGATTTGAATTGCCATAACAAACACGAGAGGTCATTGGAAATCAATGGTAACCAAATGCCGGTATGCACCCGTGACCTTGGAATCTTCTTCGGTCTTGCCATCGGAGGTTTAGTGTTCTCTCGCTACGGCTATAACCGTTGGACCATCAAGGATTCATGCCTTTCTTTGCTGCCTGACAGATGGCTTGAGAAAATCTATAGAGCAAATCGTAGAACGACGGCTTGGATTGGAATGGGTGCAGTTCTTTGCGTTCCTCTACTGATTGATGGATTCACTCAACTCCTCACAGGATATGAATCAAATAATCTTACTCGACCTCTCACCGGTGCGCCCTTTGGAATCGGCATTGCCATACTGACTGCTGCTGCTTACTCAGCACGACCACACTTCTTTGAAAATGCCAGCATGGTGAAGTTACCGGCAAATGCTCAATTTGAACTTCAAAAGAAAGAAGAAGAAGAGTGATCAGTCTTTGGGTGGTGGAGTTTCCCACCACGCAAGTAATTCTTCAACTGAAGATGGAACTGGACACATTTCATGACCACTGCTCAACATCTCAAGACGCTTACAAATGTAGTCAATCGATTTGCGAATCAAAGGTCGAGGTGGTCTTCCATCGACAGGAATCAAAATTGAACGCAAGGCATCATTCCATTCCGCTTCGGGATTTGCTCGACGCCATGAGGCGATTTGTGTTCGGAGTGGCCACATGGCGAGAGCTAAGCGCCCGTAACCCAGACGACTGTCTCTGAGTTTGAACACTTGAGCCTCTGCAAAAGGAACATGGGATTGCTGTTTGTGAATCCATCGAGTCTTTTCAAGCCACTTGACGAGTCGTTGAGTGTGCCGCTGCGTTACCATTCGATGCGGTCCAAACGCTTTGTGGAGACGTGGGACTTCACTTGAACCGACAATTAAGGATAAGGTTCCTAACACCGACCAACATGAATGGGAATGAGGCGTAGCAGGAACATCATTTGCACCTGCAGTTTCCGAATCCCATTTTGATTCAGCGTACGCCATCCATTCAGCAGGAGAACGGCCAGACAGCCAACCAATGTGGATAGCAGTTCGCTCTTGAGGTGCTCCAGGTAGGCGCCGTTGTTTTTTGACATCTGCAACTAAAGTTCGAAGTAAATACCGGTCGACTTCATCGGCGACCACGTTCAAAGGTGCAGGTTTACGATTGAAGAAAGCACGAAGTTCGGCACGAAGTTTCTTCTTGAGTTCATCGAGGCCACCCTCGTTCAAAATTGGTCCAACAACGCAGCACTTGTCAAAAGGTGCAGGTGCTTTGACCCCACCCGAGAGTAATTCTGTGAACCCTTTTCGAATTGTTCGCTGGATTTCTGCAGTTTCGAAATATTCTTGCTTTTCACTGTTCATTCGTAATGTACCCGATTGAATACGCTTCATTGCCTTATCAGGGTCGCAGTCAATCCATAATACCAAATCTGGAATCATGGCAGCAGCGTTCATTTTGGCAACATGCTCGACTCCAAGTTGGCCAACGATTCCTTGGTAAATCAACGATGAATGGATATTTCGATCTGAGATGACAACATGTCCCTGTTGTAACAAAGGTCGGATCCAAGTGTGAGAATGGTCGAGTCGGTCTGCGGCAAAAAGCCCAGCTTCTTCGAGCGGTGTTTTATTACCCAATTTGACAGAAGTAAGTGCTAACTTACCAAGTTCACTGTGGCGCCTTGGCTCGTGTGTAGCATGTACTTCCGGAAACGGATACTCTGCCGCTAATTCGAGCAAGATGCGTGCGGCTTCTCCCTTGCCAGAGCCGTCACCGCCCTCAACTGTGATGAGGTACATTCAATCACCGCCAATATCATCGAATTGGTTTTTTGAAATACTCAGGATAATCATTCCAACAAGAATCATGAAAGGTCCAAAAACGATTAAACCCCGGCTGAATAAAGCGATTCCCGCTAAAAATTGTGTTCTTCGATAGTGTTTTGCTCGACGGACTTCAACTGCCGCTTGGAAACCAACAAAGGCGGTTATAACTGTAAATATACCGACGACCGTCGAAAGAGCCACAGCCGATTCAAGGGTCCATCCATCATCTTCAGTTATTCCTTCCTCGATCCGCAATCCTTCTCCAGCAGTCATCGTTATCGGTTTAATTCCTGCTTCTTCAGGTATGAAGTCACGTTCGACTGTGGTGTAACCTTCCGCCTCAACATGGAGTGTCATAGCTGTGCTCAATATGTTTTCAAATCTGAATCGCCCTTCATCATTCGTAACCATCTCTGCGAGGACCTCATCCGTGTCGATGTTGAGGAGTTGAATCGTGACATTTGCGACACCGTTTCCATTCCCTCCACCTTCAAGTGCAATTCCTGAAACATCCACTCTATCGGCTCTTTCAAACAAAGATGAACCCAATAAATCATCAGGATTGCCGTTGAGAATTAAGGCGCCAGAGGCCATGCCGAGGATACTGCCAATCAGTATCAGAGAGGCGGCAAGAATGAGGAGTCTTGATTTGTCGGATTGGTCGAGTTCATCGACTTTGGCTTGAAAACGAAAGGTTGCTTCTTCAACCGCTCGATCAAGTTCGTGCGCTTCAACGACTAATTCCTCTTCTGCAACCTGTTGACGGGTTGTTTTTGCCGTTTCAGAAGCCTCAAGTTTGGCCTGAACTCTGGCGCGAAGGGCTACGAGCCGTTCATCCATGTCGTCATCATCCATTCTTCGCACCTCCGCTTATTCGAGGTCACCGCATGCGCGGATAATACCCTTCCCTTCAATTGGCGCGCAGATTTGGTCAGGAATTCTTACGGATATTCCACACCAGGAAGCCCACTAAAAGGAGTAACAGCCCGATGGAGGAAAGAGCAAGCGCTGTGAGGAGTGGATGAGTTACAATGGTTCGAGCCTCAATATCTTTTGAAGTTTCATTTGACGGGTTTTCTTGCTGGTCTGCGGGTTCTGTACTTTCTTCTTGTGTGGCATTGGTCATGAGCCATGCACCACTTCTCAAGCCCAGTTCGACCATACGGCCTACAGTTCCAAGTGATTCTGCACTTACTTTGTCGGGAGTGTCATCATGTGTGTGCCAATACCCTTTGAAGGGTTCAGCATTTGGTCCATAGCGGATATCGATGAGATCGATGGCGGGAATCCCGATGTTAAGGGCTGGGACATGGTCATCATAGACGCCAATTGAAGTGTTTTGGTCGAAAATCTTGACGCCCATTGCTCCATTACAATCGGTTTTGTTTTCAACCATCCCGAGTGCTTCAGCAAGTGGAGGAATGGTGCTCCATAACGTTCCATTGCCTGGCCAAATATGCGTTAATTGCAAGTCTGCATCTCCAATCATGTCTAAGACAATGAAGGCCGCTGTGCGATTGATTTCTTGCTGAGTTTGATCTTCTGCCCATTTCTCTGCACCAAAGAATCGGTGAGGTGTGTAATTCTGGTCTTCTGCATCGGTCCACAGCAATTCAACACCGTATTCGAGGTTCATTGGGGGTATGATTCGTGCAAGTTCAAGCAGAGCAGCCGCTCCACTTGCACCATCGTTGGCGCCGATGATTGGCTCATTGGTCCGATTCTCATTGCTGTCCCGTTCCGCAACATTTCGAGTATCATAGTGAGCAACTAAGACGATTCGTGGAGTGTTGTTATCGGCTCCTACAGGTTCCAAAACGGCTTCAATATTCGTGAAGGTCAGGTTATCAACCGTGTATTCATGCATACTCACATCCCATTGAGTTAAATTTTCATCAACGGAATTTCGGAATGCTTCAGAAGCATTCGTTCCTGGAACTCGCGGCCCTAAACTCGTTTGCCAGTGCACAGATTCATTGGCCAAGGTGCCATTGAACTCAAGTTGCTCGACATATTCACAGATTTGAACGGCTTCGTAGGGCGATTCTACTGCATCTGCTGGTTGTATAAACGAGGTACTGCAAGAGCAAAGAAGTATAACGAGAACAGCGGTTGCCATTGAATGAGATGTCCGATAATCGCATTCATCCGGCATGAGCATGTATGAAGCCTCATAGACCCACTCTTAAATACCTCATTTCAAGTCGTGTAGATGTTAGCAGTCTTGCGAATAAATGAGGTGCCCTAAATGTCGGAACTACGCTCTAATACCGCTTTGCTTCTTGTGACGCTTCTGTTCGTCTCAGGAATCTCTCCTCTTTTACTCACGGTTGGTGCTGAGTCCGAGGAAGTAAACGAGCCACTGCCTTACAATGCAGGTGGTGTTGTAATCGGTGACATCGCCGACTTTGAAATGGATATGGGCGACCAATATTTGATGTTCGAAGAAGACCAACCAATTGTTTCGGCTTTTTCATTCATGAAAGAGGCGTGGATTGACGCTGGCCGACCTGGAGTTGACGATATGGCCTATGAGCCACAAACTTCAGCCCGTAGCGGTGGGCGTGCGTGCACTGCGCATGTTGTGAATGATGAATTGACCGTTCCAACTTCCGGTGGTTCAGTGGACACCTATGTGGCCAAGACCACCAACACAGTTGCCTTCTTAGTACAATCTGGTCGAACCTTGACTTCAACCGTTTTGAATAATCTTGCATCCTCTTGGGACCAAACAATCTATCCAACGATGACGACCTATTACGGTAAGGATTACCAAGATGGTCGTGGACTTGCTCCACCTGATGTCGATAATAACTGCCAAGTTCAAATCGTGATTTACGATATTGATGGCGCTTACAATATTGGCGGATACTTTGCACCATCCATGTCCAATTCACGTGAAGCATTGTTTGTGGATTACGCCGACGTTACTCTTTCATGGGGCAAATCAATCTTGGCCCACGAGTTAGAACATCTGTTGCATAACGCCCAAGATCCGTATGAAAAACTCTGGATTGATGAAGGTAATGCAGACGTAGCGATTTACCTCTGTTTCGGAGCAGATTCTACGCTCATTAGCCATTTGAATCAATGGACGGAAGCTTCTGAAATCTCAGTCCGATGGTGGAATCAACGCTTTGCCGATTACGGAGCCGGTTTCATATTCACTATGTATTTGGCAGACCATCTGGGTGGCGGCCCTGCAGTTCGCCAGTTAGTTCAAGATTCAGCAACTGGAGGCTTAGGAGTAGAAAATCTAGCAAGATCACCTGTCAGCGGTCAGAGTGGCATGCTTGGAAGGACGATGGGGGAAATTTTTGCTAATTTCTCTATTGCTGCAGTTCTCGATTCCTCGCAAGGAATCTACGGCTTTTCTAACCTTGATTTGACATCAACGTGCTCTTCAGGTTCTTTCTGTCGCGTTCAGCCAGCAGATACCAACAGCGATTGGTCAGGCCCATGGTCTTCGACCGGGCATGCTGTCGAAGGCTGGGGTATTCGAGCATTCCAGTTCACTCCTGGTGCTTCATCTCCCGCTCCGCTGACAATGCGTTTGACTGCAGATGTGAGTCAGTTTGATGGCGTGGTTGTATCAAAAGCCACCGCCGATGGATTATGGACTGCAACTGATTTGAATTTCCAAAACAACGTCGCTACAGCACTCATACCTGGCTTTGGCAACCTCACCAATGAAGTGTGGGCCATTACATGGTATGCCAGTACGGTCGCAGATTGCGATTACACCTCGTGTGGACCGTCGTACCCTCAAGGGACTGTTGATATCGAGGCTGCACGCATTACCTCCCCGGCTACACTGACGCTCAATACTACTGCCTTGAGTGACCGTGATGGCGACGGTTCTCCAGATACGGCCCAAGTCAATTACGAAGTCTTTTCAAACGCTTTCTTCGAAGACCTTGATGTCACCACGAAGGTTCTTGACAGCAATGGAATTGTTGTCGATACCCAAACCAAGCGGGTTTCAGCAGGCGGCGGAACGGCGACTGAAGAGAGTATTTGGTTTACAGCACCGTACAATTCACAATACACTTTCCAAATGGAAATGCAAGACATGATTGGCACGACCGTTGATACGCTCTCAACATCCCCTCAAGTACTCAATAACATGAAACCAACAGCAAACGGAACGCTTTCTCCGAATCAATCACAGACATGGGAAAACATCCAATTCTCCGGCGACGGATTTGATGCATGGGGCCTCTCCTTTGACAATAATTCACTGCCTTACCTCGATGCACCGGTCGCCTATGCCTGGAATTTTGGAGATTCGACAACCTCCGGATTGAAATCACCTTACCGTTCGTACCAAACGATCGGGCAGTACAACGCTACATTGCGTGTTCAAGACCAAGGTGGCTCTTGGTCCGATGTTGATGTTCTTGAATTGAATATTACCGATAACTCTCCACCGATTCCTTTAATCACGGTCAACGGTGTTGTGATTCAAGAAGAAGTCTCGATCCTAACGAATCAAATGATTCTGTTTTCCGCCTCATTGACCAACGACAATGTTCCAACTCAGAATTTGTCATTCCAATGGAATTGGGGCGACGGGACCAATGACGGTGGAATCGGCATGTATGAAGCACCTCACGAATGGGGCGATATCAACGGCCTCAATGTCACGTACAACCTCACACTGACCGTTTCAGATGGCATCAATATTGGTGTCAAGAATATTCTTGTCAATGTCAACAATCGAGTTCCGTTCCAAATCTTTTCTGAAAATCTCTCCACCTTTACCTATACTGCAATCGTAATGCCTGATGTGTTCAAAGATTCAGACGGTAGTCTTGTTTCGTATGCTTGGTTTTTCCCTGAAGGCGTCAATCTTGATGGTGGAGTGACCGACCGAGATGATGAGTTCACGCTTACAACCTCGAATGATCCGAATCCACTCCCTTCATGGGATACACCTGGGGTGAAAAATGCTGAGTTGACCGTGATGGATGATGATGGAAGTTCTGTTACAGCCACCTTATCAATCACCGTATTGAATCAAATGCCAGTCGCAGATTTTATTGTTAAAACAACCACATCTGGGACTTCGATTATTGATTTCCGTGTTGAAGACGGTCAAGTCGAGACGCCTTACACATTTGATGGGCGGAATTCATTTGATCCAGACGGTACAGTCGGGGATTCAAGCGATTTAACCTATAATTGGAGTTTCTCTGATGATGAATCCTTTGGTGCAAGTCCTCAAGTGACTCATTCTTTTTCTCAACCCGGAATTCACACGGTGACTCTTGTTGTGACCGATGAAGCAGGTACTCAAAGCACCGCTCGAGTATTGACTGTTGAAATTGCTAACCCTTTGCCAATCATTGCTGTTCAGATCCTCGATGCATGGTATAATGAAGAACAATTGACAGATTCAAGTGTTCTTCCTGAATTAACTGATATCGATTGGTCTCGAACCTTTGATGAACAAGACCAAACTTTTTCTGCACCGAATTATTTGCTGTATTTTGATTCTGATGGTACCCGTGACGGTGACCAATCATTTGAAGGAAAGTATGTTCCATTTGATGCGAATTCACCTGATTGGAATGGCCTTGTGCAATATACTTGGGATTTCGGCGATGGGTCTCCACTTGACCATGATGCAACTCCTTGGCATGCTTATTCGCTTCCAGGAGAATACTCGGTATCACTTACGGTCCGGGATGCATTTGGCACCGGTGATGTGAGCCGAGCCCACTTCGCCGTCGTTATTGACCATCCACCGGTGATTCACAATATCTTCATCCCAGATGATATTATCGTTTCGGATTCGAACTCCTTCGCAGCCAATATCTCTGATCTTGAATCAGACCTCGGTCTTGCAGTCTATCGGGACACGAACATCAACGACGGTTCGATTTCTGACCGAGATGAAACACTGAGTCCCGACTTACAAATCCGTTGGGATTTAGATATCGAAGTTGATGCAGACAACAATGGAAATCCTGCAGATGATTGGATTGAACCAATGCCGGGTTCAGTAACACGAGTCACCGGGACTTGGAGTGAAACAGGAACCTACACCATCCGTTTGGAAGTGTGTGACAGCGTAGGAATCTGCGATTCCATGGACCAAGAAATCGATGTTAGTCCTGAGCCGTCTGCTCCTCCTTCTTTGTCCGATTTCAGTGTTGACGAATGGAAAAGTTGGCTTACTTCAGCCGGTTCCGAACTTGCAACCTTTGTTGCCCTCATTGCAGTAGCGTTAATTCTCGGCTGGCTTGTCATGCGGGAACCAACTGAGATGGAAGATGAGGCAAAGCAAGCAGCTGAGACCTATACTGATGTTGAGCATGTCGAAAACCAAGGTGGTTTGCTCGGCATGGATCATCACGCTCCAC
>Ga0209711_10002523_pt1 | contig 16243 bp, 6 predicted proteins | sample ArcticOcean_MG_C_7_FD_187441 | JGI IMG/M metagenome (GOLD analysis project Ga0209711, IMG submission 187441) | Marine microbial communities from western Arctic Ocean - ArcticOcean_MG_CB11_88 (SPAdes) (version 2) | ecosystem: Environmental > Aquatic > Marine > Oceanic | place: Arctic Ocean... | reverse complement strand
AATCAAAGAAACAATTATATGGCCCACGCGAATTTGATTTGAATCAAATCAAAGAAACAATTATATGGCCCACGCGAATTTGATTTGAATCAAATCAAAGAAACAATTATATGGCCCACGCGAATTTTGATAGCGGAAGCCAGCGAATTTTTCCAGATGGTATCAGTAGATGGGTTTGGACACGAAGCTCTCGTTAACACAATATTCACTCGGTCTTTCAAAGGTTTGTACGGTAAACTTTCCCACGTTTTCCGACCCATGATAACGGCTCCTTGTAGTGTGTGCATGCGGAACCACTGGAGGTCTTTTTTGAGTGACCATGGTAATTTCCCGTCAATCCCAATTATATTATTATCAGAGACTGCAGCGATAAGGTACAACATTATGTTAACATACTATGTTATTTATACATCTTTTGGCCGCGAAGCTAATTTTTGGCCACGAAGCTAAATTTCCTCTATCGTCCTTGTGGCACATGCAGCACAAGAGCTTGCACTTGGCCCGCTCAATGTAGTTGTGTCATAGTTTTAATCTTATTTAATTACAATTAAATCGTCTAAAGTTGTTATTTAACACTAATGGACAGCTGCTTTATCCCATGCCGCTTTAAATTTTGTGTCTGTCTTTAATTTTGTGTCTGTGTTACTTATATCTTGACTTGCGTCAAGATGTGTTACCACTTGTGAGTCATTCATCCCAGAGAGCACATGGGGCTGATTATACCACAATCTTGAGGGCAAAAATCTGCCTTGATGTTTATTAGCTACCTTGGTTTGTGCATGCAAGTCATCCATCATAATTTTAGTACTAATACTATATCTTGTTGCCATTTCTATGTACTCTTTTGATTCACCAGAAGCGATTAATTTCGCAACCCGTATTTCGTTTATTAATTGACTTTTTTTCCAGTTGTAGGCAGTTTCGTATTGTTTTGCTTTCCACTCAGCTAGGGCTACATTTTTCATTGCGACCGCTGCTACACCCGCCAACTGGGTAAATGGTTTTATAATGCCTGCTACTCTACTAACTTTGCTGGCAAATTGGGCTTGGGCTTCGAGTGCGAGAGCGGCAGGGGCCCCCGCTCCAGTCGTCACTAATCCAATCTGCGTTCCCCTTGTTCCGTACCATACTGCGTCGGCCCCAGCCTTTGTAACCAATGCTCCATTATCTAGATACCAAACGATATCTGCGACATTATCATAATATGCTGCTTTTTCATCGGCGTTACTCATTCCCATCACGTCGGGGTCCATTATATGCCATGCTTTTTTATCTTCTTGTGACAGACCACATTCATTTTTTGTGCCGATTCCCTCAAAGTAGTCACCACCACCGTTTTTGCATTGTCCAGCTCCGGCGAGGCCAGACGCTATCCGCGCAACATCATTGCCATTCGATACACGGAGAATAGTATCCACTACGGCACCAAAATTTTCTTCGTTAGCTCTCATGACGTCCTGTAAAGGTCCTGCAATCCTATTCTCTACATTCAAAAATTCCTCAGGAGTGGTACCATATTTAGATTGAAACTCTTTTCGAACAGCTGAATCTAGTCCTTCTTTGGTTACTGGAACTTTGAATACATTGCTGCCGACCCCGGCCATCAACGCATATTCAAAACCATTAGTAGTAATTTTTAGTGCTATTTTGTGTGCTATGTCTGTGGCCATGATAGATTTCGCGATATAATTTGCACCACTTGCAGTGTCTTGGACACTCTCTTTTAAAAAATTATTGAATCCATTTATCGACGCATCGCCCCAGTTAAAGTTGTTGACACCGAGAATGTCCTGGGCTTCCTGTTGCGTCAAATCATACACTATTTTATGCAGTGGGTTATTCATATCAAATTTTATATCAACCGTGTTTGTTCGTCCCTGGTGGTTTTGTTGTCCAGAGTTTCCACCCTTTGTATCTGTAAATATACCATTTTTTATCATTTCATCAAGCAGTTCGCCGAATGCCGGATTAATTTTTCGCAATCTCTGAGCAACGGCTTCCATCGTCCTCCATTTCAGACCTGTGATTTTTTTTGCAGCGTGTTTGCCTAACCTTTCAAACGCTTTTGCAGCGACGAATTGCAATGCTAATTGAAACGCCAGATTTACTGCGCTATTTTTTACGTTACTCCATTCAATGTCTTTTTTTTCTTGTATCAGTTGCTCCAATATTTTCATCGCTATTTCCCGCTCATTTTCAAGAGTCTTTAAATCTTCAGTCAGATTTTCCACAGTTGTTTGTTTCTTATTCGGCTTTGGCTCCGTCTTTGGTTCTGTCTTTGGTTCCGGGGTTGTGTCCTCGTCTGTGTCTGGCTCCGTCTTTGGTTCTGTCTTTGGTTCCGGGGTTGTGTCCTCGTCTGTGTCTGGCTCCGTCTTTGGTTCTGTCTTTGGCTCCGTCTTTGGTTCAGGAGTTGTTTCCGTCTTTGGTTCCGGGGTTGTTTCCGTCGTTGTGTCCTCGTCTGTGTCCTCGTCTGTGTCCTGTCCCTCTGTACCAACTGTCTTTGTCTCCTCGTCTGTGTCTGGCTCCGTCTTTGGTTCTGTCTTTGGTTCAGGAGTTGTTTCCGTCTTTGTTTCCGTCTTTGTTTCCGACTCCGTCTTTGTTTCCGTCTTTGTCTCTGTGGTCGCACCTCTAGTGGAACGACTTGCCTCTGCTTCGGCCCTTGCCTCTGCTTCGGCCAAAGCAGCTTTTTTTGCCAAAATGTCGGAATTCACTTTCCAAACTTCGTCAATCACGTTTTTGACAAATGCTTCTTTATTAGCATCTACCGCATCATTAATCCGTTTGACAGCGACTTCCTCAATCCGTTTGAGAGCTTCATTTTGGTAGTCCAGGGCCATGTTAGCCTCCAATGTGTTATTGATTGCTTGTTGAGTATCGGAAGTCGCTTCCTTTTCCAGCTTCCTTCTGGCCTCTAGGCGTAAAGCTACGAGTTTTCTGGCGTCCAGGGCCATGTTAGCCTCCAATGTGTTATTGATTGCTTGTTGAGTACCGAAAGTCGCTTCCTTTTCCAGCTTCCTTCTGGCCTCTAGGCGTAACATTAGGCGTGCTCTGGCGTCCAGGGCCATGTTAGCCTCCAATGTGTTATTGATTGCTTGTTGAGTACCGAAAGTCGCTTCCTTTTCCAGCATCTTTCTGGCCTCTAGGCGTAACATTAGGCGTGCTCTGGCGTCCAGTCTTCTGTTGTTATCAAATATTTCAAAATCGTCGTTCGCCTTTTTTATTTGCGCTCTATCTTCGTAGATTTGAGTTATTTCGCGGTTTATTTCTCCCATTGTTGCCATTAACCCAGTCCGGTGTTCGTATTGTGCATTTATTGCGTCACTTTCCAACATTTGGTGTTTATATAAAAGTTCGTTGTCTATACCACGGTCCAACTCTACGGCAGCAGGATTACTACGACCACCTGGGATACGTTTTGTAACTGTTGTTTTCATTCGTGCAACTTGTTTTTGCAAATATAAGAACTCAGCGTCTCGCATAACTTTATTTCGCATAACTTCCGTTGTCATTGGTCCAAATGTATACTTCGCGGTATATTCAAGAATTTCTTTGTTGGCTGCTTTTGTCTTAAGTTGTATTCTTTTATATTGTTTGGAATTCTTATATTTATCACTTTCCAAATATCGCTGGCGCCATGATTTTTGTAGAGGTTGCTCAACAGCTGTCTTCAAAGTGTCCATCCTTTCTTTTTCATTAATATGTTCATCAATACTGACCATCGCTTCCTTTTCACCCATCACGAACTTGAGTATTGAAGGCAAATTGCCTAATGCTGCCATGATATTCGGTACTTGTTTGATAGCGTCGTCGCCAAATTTCACGAGCATCAACGCTCCTCTGATACTCTCTGCAGAGCTAGACTGTCGTATATGGGCTATGTCTTCCCAAGGTCTTGATTTTTTCAGATTTATTTGCATGGGTGCTACCATCTCGTCTATCTCGGTCTGCAACGTTGTAATGCGTGTGACAGCCCTGGCCATACTCCCTTCGTTTACTTTCGACTCCTTAAAATTGGGAGTTGTTCTACTTTTGAGAAATTCTCTATCGTATTGACGAAAAACCTCTTCCATACGCAACATTTTTCTCTCTAATTCCATTCTATCTCTTAAGGTTACTGTTGGATGTAGTGAATATTGAAGCGACAACAACTGATATACAGTTTGTCTAATATCGGCAGAACGCTGGCGCCGCGGAGAGGAAGCTTTGGTGGCACGGAATTTTTTGTCATTTTCCAATTCTTCCATATCACGGGATAGCTTTTTAAAAAGCTTGGTGATTTCACCAAGCGAACGATTGAATAGTGGTGGGATAACTTGAAATTTTGTCATTTGTTGGAATTTTGGTTCAAGGTCTTTCCTATATCCCATTGCAGTGGCGTTGTTCAGTCCATCCAGTTCTTTAAGTTCGTTTTCAATATTCTCCAACTGTATTGTATTCCAATCTACGTTTAATACGTTGAAATCTCCTTTTGCCATCCGAGACATTTGATATTTTGTTTCGTCGGAAGATACATCGCGAGGGTCTGTAATGAGCTGACGTCGATATTTTTCAGCTTCGTTTTTAGTTTCTACTATTTGTTGACCACCATTGCGAATTATTTCCAATATCGTGCGCGTTACCGTTAAATCGCTACGTCTTCTCATTATCATATCGTCTCCTTTGTTTCCTTCGTCTCCGATAGTGTCGTCCACGGGTTTATGGTCTCCTTCGTCTCCGATAGTGTCGTCCACGGGTTTATGATTCCAGAGTACATTTAGATACAAATCCATCTGTTTTAGCGCAGTTCCTCCTTTTATTAAAATCTGACGACGTACAGTGTCGCTTTTTTCAATAAAAAGTTGAACTTGAGATGTCATCTCTCTTAATTGTTCACATTTTGAACGTTCTGAACCCACTGGGGAAAGTTCCGGCGAAGAACAGCGTTCGTAGATACTCCTATATTCTAAAATAGTTTCGGTTGTCGAAGTTTCAAAATTTAAATCCTTTTCAAGGTCCAAGGACATTTGTTCGCTAATTTGTTCAATCGGTGTGTCCATACGTAACAATTCGCAAAGCATTTCTATGTTTGTAATTCGTAAAAAAGGTTTCGACAAAATATTCGCCTCACGAGTGTATTTTTCAAAATCATCGGGTGATAGAGCTGCTCGAACCACTTCTTTTTGAAGTTCTAAGGCGGCGTCAGCAGCCGCAGCATTTTTTATCTCTTGTTCTCTGACAATCAAACGTAATATTCGAACGTCTACCATTGCCGTTTTATTGTCTATACTCAATTTTTTGTCGAGTAACCTTTTTATATTATTCAATATATTAACCATCTCAATTTTATTCGCGCGCTTTTCTTTAAGCTTTCTGACTGCTTTTTGAAATTTTAAGTCAGTTCGCAATTTTCCAATGTCATTTTCTAATCGTTGTTCAATCTCGGCGAGTTTTCTCAGCTCTTCTTCCAGCTTTTTTTCCTTTTTTTCGATGGGTATTTTTTGTTTTTCGAGCATGTCTTTAATCCCGTTTAATTTCGGAATGCTGGATTGTACTTGCTGCAGGAGCCGAGAAAAATCCAGCTTTTTTCTTTTTTCTAGTTCCTCGTCTTCGTCATTCTTTTTTTTTGACTCTCCTGTATGTTTACTACGTTGGTGTCTGATATTAGATGAATTATCTACTCGTAAACGTTGTTTCTGCATTTTTGGACGTGTCTGTTTCTGCATTTTTTAAATAAAAAACTAGTTAACTTATAGTGTGTTCTTATTGCGTTTGACGCTTCTTTTTTTTGACGAGATTAATTAATTCTCTTATTACATGTATGTCATTGTCATCTATGTCAAGAATTTGTAAGTATGTATTAAGGTCGTCGTCGGGCAATTGGGCAAGGTCTCCGATGGGAACATTGTCCACCGATGGGTCTAATTTGTTGGCAAGTGTTACGTTATATTTTTTCAATACATCAACAAGACCCATCTCCCTTGATGGTTTGTTTGATGGTTTGGCGGCGACATCAACGTCTGAAGCATATAAAAAAATACTGCTGTTTTTGTCGGATAAAAATTCATAGAGATGTTCCTTCCCGATTGTTTTTTTATATTCTTTCACAGTATGTTGTCCGCTACTGCTTTCTCTTTCCAATGCTTTTCCATCTGGTAGTCTGTATGTGGCGCCCAGTTTCACGGTGTAAAATTCGTTCAAATTTAAGTCGGCAGGGTCTTTCGCTCTAGATTCTTTTTCGTATTTTTCTTGTTCCTTAAACCTGTCCAATATGCTGTCCACATAGTTGGATTGTTTCGAACGTTGTTGAATTTCTTTTAACTCGTAATAAACATCACTCTTTTCAAAGTTGTCATATATTTCTTCTACGAAGAGTACATCTGATTGTGAAAACCATTCTTCTCCTTCTCCTTCTCCTGATTCTATTTCTTTTTCTTCTCCTAATTCTATTTCTTTTTCTTGTTCCCACCATTTGCGTTTTGTATTGAATTGAATCTTAAGTTCGTTGTTCGGTCCTTGTTCTTGGGAATCTTGCATATTTAATGATTCAGGAGGTTTTATTTCAACGACAGTGCCATAACAAGAATTGCGATAATGTTCTTTCTGGTTTCTGATTGTTACGCGCATTCCACACATGTCAGCAAATAGTGTTCTTACGGACCCGGTAGGGGACCCAGTGGGGGACCTACCGGGTTGTTTGATGTCTTTTTCGGACTTGTCGTAATTTGTTCCACCTGTTGAAAATTCTCGAAGTTTGACCTTTGTATTGAACGTCACCTTTCGACTTTTCAGACTCTTAACTATGTATGTAGTGTGATACCACGCCAGTGCTATATTGCTCATGGCCAGGACAATCGCCTTAGCTCCAATTGAGGTTGCTTGTTCGTCTGTACACTTGTTTCTTTTTGCTATCTCTATCACTATTTTATGTATTTCTGTTGGGGTTTTTCCATCTTTAATGCATTGCTGTATTTTCTTGACAATTTGTTCAGTGTTATAAGCTGGCACGTCTTCAAACGCACTGTCAGAACCAAGAAATACAAGACTGGCTTCGGTTATAAAAATTTGGGATGTCCGAGCCCATTTATCACCATTAGTTAGGGCGGTCACGACAACTTTTGGCGCTACGACGCCCGCCCCATATGCTGCAGCTAATCCAGCTGCAGCAATTCCAGCAGCAACAATAGATGTGGCAATAATTTTCAAATTTTGGACTGACTTTTCACTTATATAGATTGAATTTTCTTCCCAAGCCAACATAAACCCTAATTTTTTCATCTTATCAACACCCTTTTCGTTAACGACATGAAGTTGTAATTTCATGGCGTCTATGTTTCTGAATCTATACTGTGTAGTTTCAGGGGCTGTTGTGTCGTCTGCAGTGCGTAAATAATTCCACACTATTTCACCTGACCCACCTGTTTGTTTCCACCCCGAGCGCGTGACGACGTTTTTCATGGACATGTTTTCTTCAAAAGCGCCCATTGCGCCTCGTATATCGGTATTACTGTCAGTATATGCCATAACCGGTAAATCTACACGATTGTTTGTTTTTCTGTTTACATATTCAAATTGACTAGGACAATCGGAACATGGGAGTTTTGTCCACGGTATATCATTTAGAGGTATCGACGATGATAGTTTTGCAATTTTATCGTTTAATATATTATCAATAGATTCACCATCTCGTAGGTCTTGAATATCTTGGTCGGTCAATTTTAACTTACTGCCAAGTTCGGAATATTGACTCTGTTTATTTTCAGCTATAAAAATATTTTTCAAATGTTGAAAACTAAACATCGATATTAAATGATTCATGTCTTTGAAGATTTGCTTTTGTTCCACCATGCGAGCTTCGAAGGCAGCTTGTTTAATAGTCGCACCATTCTGCACCAGCCATTTTTCCACTTTGTACCAACTGAGAATGTGTTCCTCCTCGTTTACACCCACTTGGGACGTGTTATAGTAATGCATAAGCGGTGACTGTAACCATATTAACAATTTTTCCACAACAATTGGATAACAATTATCCATGTATATATTGTCGTTCCAGAAATATGTACGGTCGCTTTCTATCCATGTTTTCATTTCTTTCAACGTTTTCGCGTACATCTTGGTTGGTCGACCCAAAATCATACTTAATTCGAACGACGCACGATAAGATTCTGTGTCAGAGACCAATAGCTGGTTCCAATAATGTGTGAGACCTGGGCCAGAACCACAATTAATATACCAATAGTCCCAGAATAATTCTGTAATATAAAATGTTCTTATTTCACCGTCTTCTGCGAGTACAACGACTGCGTTCAACAGGGAATGGTCCTGTATCTGTTCACCGACGCCCTTTGCGCTGGTTGAATCCCATCTATCAGTGATACGCACACCTTCGGTAATATGTACATAATTTACAATTGTATACCTGTTGTTTTGTGAATCGTACACTTTTTTTCCGACCTGTGGTCGAAGAAAGTAACTCGTGTCACTATCCAATGGATCATAATCGTCATTCTCACAGTCTGTAGGATTGCTACAGTCTGACGGAAACGGGTGCATATCCCTGTTTTTCTCGTTCATGTCAACCGTTATTATGACGCGTTGACCTTTCTTAACCAGGGTTTTGTATCGAGTATACACGACTGGAATGTGAAACTTATCCCAGTACGAAGGCTCCGCCGCGTCAAATTGTTTTAGTGGGTCATTTTGAAAAAAAATAATGTCTGAGACGACATGTTGATTATACATTTATAGAATTAAGTGAACATATATACTGTCGTTCCGTCGCGAAGCGCCTCTATTAGTTAAAGTAAGTTGGTTGTCTTTTATCTTGTTCATCCCGACGTATTATTCCTTCGAGTTTGATTCTCTCGACTTGGTGACGCAACGTCACCAAGTTAGCTTCTTCGGTAGCACGAGCTTCTTCGGTAGCACGAGCTTCTTCGGTAGCACGAGCTTCTTCGGTAGCACGAGCTTCTTCATTGTCCTCCCACCAATTTTCTCTGCTACGGGCGCCAGCGTTTGCAGCACGAGTCGTCCAAATGTCAAAAACAGCATTTTTAATATGTTTATCAGTGACTGCGATGGGGATCAAGTCATCTTCGCTATCTGCATATGCGTACATTCGTATTTTATTAGCGACATTCAGACAATCGCGAAAATTAGCAAAGCGTGCTGCCTTCTTCAATTTATTTATACACATGGTCAAACTATAATCAAGTTCATCAGGAAATTGACATTTAAAGTCATTGAGTTTGTTTTTGATGACTGTAGAACATGTGGCCACTTCCATATCTGGAAAACTAAATCGATTTGAAAAACGCGAACGCATGCCTTGGTTTTCATCCATCATTTCATTAATATCCTCTTCGTATCCCGCCAAAATGACAACAATATTGCTCTTGTATTTTGTTTGTTCGAGCATTGCAATGAGTTTTGTTTGCGCCTGTGTACCATATTGTGAATTTTTAAAGCCATAAGCTTCGTCAATCAACAAAACACCACCCAATGCCTTTTCCATTATTTTTTCGACTAATTCTTGCGCTTCACCCACAAACTTACCTCCGAGAGTATCTGCATTTGTCTCGATTAGTTTGTTGCTAGGCAATAGACCGATGTTATATAATATTCCTGCCAATACACGGGCAACAGTTGTTTTACCCGTTCCAGAATTGCCGACGAAAACGTAATTACTCAATTGTGGTTGGTCTTTGTCACCAAGGCCTAGTTTCTTTGCCACCTCGACTGACTTTTCAAGACGATCAAATTTTGTTATTATTTCTTTGATGCCTGCTCCTCCCAATGTACCCAATGCTGTTCTCCAGTCATCACGTTTAACAATACCAAAGTCCTCCTTTGTCAACATTAGACTAGTGCTAGTGCTACTAGTCCTTAGCATACTTTTTTTGATCGCGTCTGACAAGGCATTCACAACTGTACCGGCATTGCCAAATGTACGCTGGGGACGACTTTTGACAATTTCAGCAACGGCTGCCTCGGCAACATCCATTGGACATTCAACTCTATTTTTCTTACAATGAAATTTCAGAATCCATACCAATTCTTCGTCCGTAAAATCTTCAAATTCTACAATATTGTCAATGTCAAAGCGTCTGGCTAAGCCTGGGTTTACTTCGTTGCACATTGTCAGCATTTCGTCCTTGTAACCTATCATAACCACTGCTATATCTGCCCCTGGTTTATTGGGAACCATCTCAACGATAGTATCTAATGCGCGCTGACCATATTCGCTCTCAGCAAGTACGTAAGCTTCGTCAATCAAAAGTACCTTCCCATCAGCAGCCGAAATCAACGCTCTTGTTTTGACTTGACTCTGACCAACGTAACCACCAATGAATGACGAAGACGCGCGTTCCAGGACACGTCCGTTTGTCAAGAGACGCAATTCTTTCAATATGTTGCCGTATATGGTTGCCACTGTTGTTTTACCAGTACCAGGCTTGCCTACAAACAGTTTGTTTAACGTAATCGGTGTTGGAAATTTGGAATTGTTTTCACATCTCCAATTATATTTCGCGGCCGCCAACAGTTCACGCATAGATTTTTTCACTTTTTTTAACCCTTGCAACTCCATTAATTTGTCCCACTGGTACTTTAACACAGACTCTTTCGTTTGATCAGGTTCTTTGCCAATAACATCTACGATATCAATTTCTAATATTTTCGAAACTCCAGACCAAACTTGGAGAGACATTCTATCTTCAAAATTCCTTGTAATCTGGTTGACAATGTTAAATTCTTCATCTTGACTGGGTTCAAATATGCCTATGCGTGCTGCGAATATTTCCAGTGGTATCTCTCCGTGGTCCAATATCTTTCTGCGTTGCCAGTTGCTAAATATATCGTTGAGTGTTTTTGGCTGTATTTTCAGAAACCAGTTTTCTAGGCTATCACTCTCTTCTGCATTCATCTCTCCACTAGGCACACCACTAGGACACGTAGATATCTTAGTACACATTTGAAAATTAATAATACAGTCCGCGCACATCTTAAAATCCGACCTTTTAGACATCAAATCAAAAATATTAGCCGCTGCGTCATTATACGCAGCGCCCCACTTCTCATCAGCAGCCGAAATCATTATTTGTAATACTTCTTTTGCGGACTCATTATCAAAGCTATAAAAACCAGAGAATGTACCCCGTGAACCAGAGAATGTACCCCGTGAACACTCGCGCACGCAAATGTTACAAGGCCCATCCTCTTCCTCACTAGAAGACCATCTGGGCGTACCGTTTGGTCTCTTAAACGTGTATATGTCGGTGTTTCCATCGATTTTCTTGATAAAAATATCTGTCTGATTTGGTGTATCTTTTACAAACCCGACTTCCACTATGTCGAGGTCCTCCACTATGGGGACCTCGACTTCCACTATGTCGAGGTCCTCCACTATGGGGTCCTCGACTTCCACTATGTCGAGGTCCTGAGGGTCCTCTGAGGGAGTACGGTTATACCGACACTCCTGAAAAGTAATGTCGCTTTTGGACCATTCTTTAATTGTTGCACCGGTTAAAGATTCCCCAAATAGTCTGGCAACAACACACCATCTCTCTGAATGTTGTGTTATGTCTTTTTCAATCTCCTCTTTATCTGGCCAAACACTATTCGTGACCACCTTCTGTGGTATTTTTTGATAGATTTCCAGGCGTTGTTCTGCTTCCAACAACACTTTTTGGTACATTTCGCGGAGTGACCGCGCGTTAGCGTAACCCTGCATCCCTCGGCGTCGGATAACTCTATTTATGACGACGGATATAGTTTTTTCGTCTGCCATTTTCCAGCCTATGTATTCGGATGCTCTGTCGCATTTTTGCGAATTTTTTAACCATAAATTCCACAATGTAGTTAGTTCTTCATTTGTAAAATCTTCAAAGTAGAAAATATTTGGAAACCGACTTGGAAATCCAGTGTTTGCGACAATAAGTTCTTGTTCTATTCTTTTTTGATACCCAGCTATAATAAATGTGATGTGTTCACGGTAGTCCTCGGCCGCTGTCATTAATGTCCCATAGACAACCAGACCATTGTTGTTTGTCAGTGGTTTTAAATCGTACGCCTCGTCAATAAATATAATGCCGCCTCCTCTTTTCACAAATGACTGGATTAGGTGTTCAAAATACGTTGTTTTGTCTAACGTTTCCGCAATCAGTTTTGAGGACGAAGTTTTCAAAATATTGACGGTGGGCAATCCATAACGAATGGCATATTGTTTGTCCAATTTTTGTAAACATTTTTTAAATATGGACGTATCGGCACCCAAATCATTTGACAGTTCGCTTTCTTCATTTTTTGACGGTATAATGGCCGAAAAATCAATCGGCATTGGTCTTAAACCAGTGAAAAACAAGAAATTACTCAAAAATTCAACGATGGACGTTTTACCGGTTCCTGCATTCCCGAGAAATTGAAAATTTAACACCAATTTAATCTGGGCCGGGATTGATTCATTGTCGTTTGCCAGTACGGATTTATAGAGTTCAAGTAAATGCCTTTTAATTTGTCGCAGACCCACGTAGTCAAATATAAATGTGTTCAGTGCCATACGGGCTCGAGCATGGTCGGTGCGAACCGGCTCGGCGAATTCGTGAAACTCCATGCGTCTTAGCACGCGCCTTTGAAACGCTGTAGTAGGCTTATCACCAACTTTCAGACCGGTTGCCTTGTTTAATAATTCACTTGCCGCCTTCCTTGCTCTATCAGCTGTCTTTTTGCCAAGGGTTTTCTCAATGGGATGTTTTTTATACAACGTAATAAACTTTTCTTCAAAACACACTGGTGTGGGCAATTGTTTTATGGGTCTTTGTCTGTATAACTCTATCCATTCAATTTGTTCGGGGCTGTAGGTTGTTGTTTTTTCTTTGTATTTCAATGGGTCTGTATCATTGCCTCCGAGTAACAAAAATACATTTTCATAAGCCGTCGACTTGAAAATATTATCCCGACAAGCATGTGCATACGCACGAAACCAGGTTCTTGTTCTCAATGTACAAGTATCAAGTTTTTCGATTGCATCTTTGTGAAATCCCAAAAGACTATAACCATATGCTAGTTCGGCTGTTAAGACATTTTTTTCTTTTTTCAACATAACATTTTCCACGTGGGAGTTTATTTCAATCCGGTCGTTGTTTTCTTCAATAAGCTTATTGAGTGTTTCGACATCATCTTCTATGTTAACTTCAATAAGTTTATTGCGTTCCTTGGTGACATGACCTAATTGAGTGAATCCATATCCAGTTCCAGTTCCAGTTCCTGACTGTGTTCTGTCATTCCAAAACTCATCCAGTCGTAAAAACTCCAAGTCCTTGTCGGTAACCAACTCCTTTGGGGGGTAACTAATGCCGTTCTCGGCGGTTGCCAATAGATAGTACATCTGTGCTTTTTTTAACTTATCTTGATGCGATATTATTTCTGTGAGATTATCACAGCGTGTTTGATTTTCTTCGTTTTTTCCATTGATAGCAACAATTTCAGCATCGTAAGTAGTAATAATTTCCCGTTCTCCACTAGTTCGATACTTCGTTCTTTCGGTTATAATGTCCTTCAACAAGGCATTGTAAATATCCAGTGTCGAATGAGATTTGAATCTGGTGTAGGATGTAATTGTTGGTTCACAAGGTTTACTCATTTGAAATTAGTTGTGTCCAATATATAGTATGTTTTAATATTATTTCTATTTAATTACAATCGTTAGGCTTGTTTTTTAAAAATCAAGTGAATGTTTTGATACGGTTTCGTAGAAATTCGTTCTCTTTCTCTAATTCCCTTACTCTCGCTTCAGCCGCCGCTTTTTGATCCATCAGTAGTGCAATCTGTTCTTGTTCTCTGCGCACGATGTCGCGCGCGTGCATCTTGGTTTCGCTTTGCTTGAGCTTTTCAAGGGTGTACGTTCGCAAATACATTTCTACGTTTTTGACGGCTTTTATAGGCAACATCTAGCAATGCTCTCTTTTTTTGTTCAATATGTTCAATATGTACATATGTGCATATGTGCATATGTGCAGTCATCGTGCAACGACAATGTCAATATGTGCAATGGTTTCACTGTCAATAATTACCCTTGAAAAGTCCGTTAATAATATTTCTAAAATGTTAAATCGGCACTTGGGACAGACATATATTGTTCGGCTTTTTTTTTATGTTTGATTGTCATTAATCGCGATGTTATAATGTCGCAATCTTCACATCTGCGGTTAGCGAACAAGAAATAGGAGAATTGTTAGAGGCGGCGAGAAAACAGTTTGAAAAAACTGCATGGAAGGATTTTATAGACACGGGTACGGGCGAGGCTCTTAAATTTGCGATAGGAAAATTCGTGGAAAAGATTTCCACGAAATTGTTGAAAGAGGGTTCAAAAGTTGTTGATATCGAAGGTCTTAAAAGAAGTGTTCTCCTTAGATTTACAGACAGGATACGACAAATGAACCCGGATATGGCCAATGTAATCGAAGAACTTGTAGGAAAAGGTATGTTTACGTCGACAATTGATGGTAAATTATTTAAGGATGGCGGACAATTCCAAGGAAGGTCTCATGATGTCGGGGTGACTTTTAATTTTAAAAATCCATCAGAACGCGCTGCTTATTATGAATTACTATCTCAAGCCGAAACATTGTCTGGAATATTTGACCCATCTGGAAAAATAATGGAAGATTCGCGCCACGGGTTTGAAGCATTTTTAAAGTACGCGGCAGGCCAAACTGTCACTGACAAAGCGGCAGGCGCCGCCGCAGCCGCAGCGAATTCCATTTTGGGTACTGGACTTTTTAGGGAATTGGCGGACGGACTTGCATATAGAAGTATAGATTATGCACCTTGGATAACGATGGCGGCCGCAGCGGGTGTTACATTGGCGGCTGGTGATATCGAAGGTGCCTTGGAGCAAAAATTTCAAGCAATGAAGGGGATGTCCCCGGTTAAATATCAGATGTATGGTAAAATGATAGAAATTGCCTCGGATGGGACGGTTTCCGCCGCCGGTGCGGCCGACGCACTTGTGGATATTGCATTGAAAGCTACACATAGTTCTCAGACAAATACAAACGCACGTACCATATTTGAAGTGAATAAATGTAAAGGCGGCAATTCTTTAAGTGTGGGAGTTGAAGGTCAATGTAATCTGGACATTGAACAACAAAAAGCCCTCGATGTGATCGGTATTGGATTCGAGTCATCGGCGGAAGAATCGAGTGAATATATTATAGACAACCTCCATACGACGACAAAAACATTAGATGTGGCCATAGATGCGGCCATAAAAGGTGCGGATGCAGTATGGCTTGGAGCATTATTCGGTCAAGGCGCGACCGCTGTCCTCGCTGTTGGGGCGGCACCGGTCACTGGAGGGACAAGTGGTGCGGCAGGGGCGGCGGCACTGGCGCAATTAGAAGCGGCAAAAACTGCTGCTTCGACCATGGGTAAAGGTCTCCGTGTACTCAGACCATTGGCTAAAGTAGGCAATGCCGGAGTGACGTTTAAGCATACTATGGCCAAATTCGATTTAAAGGCTTCTGTATTTAAACAAGCCGCACGATTAAACAAGCCGCACGATTAGAGACTGTCTCCGCCGTCAATGATTTACGCATCGCACGACTTATAAATTCTGGCGCTCCTGCTGATTATATTCAAGCGGCGAAAGACTTTCAAGCAGGTACGCGTGTTCTTCTCAGAGACGTGGGTCATCAAGCGCGCGTAGCAAATCAACATGCAGAATCGGGGTTAGCAAACAAAATGTGGAACAATCAACCTGAACCTATGTCTGGATTGCCCTTTCAACGCCGGGTGGATAACTGGAAAGCGGAAGAGAATGTGAACGACATACAGGAGAGATTAAACTCTGAACCAGCATTTAAAAAAGCATGGTATGCCGCGGGAAATTGGGGGTTCGGCCAGTTTGGCGGTGATCCAATTTAGGGTTAACGCGGGGAGGTATTAATATAAATTACATATTTTATCAAATGGACGTTCTAAACAATTTAGGTTGGCATTTGTGTTCGCGCCGCTTTCCGATTCATCCTCAGTGGTCAACGGATTTGGTTTATCGTAAAGATATGAGTCTGTTCATCCTAGAGACCAAACGTGCGGCACCGGCGGCACACATAACCGCCGATTTGATGGGGCATGGTGTCAAAGGGTTCCGACTATACTATGGTTATTTGGATGTCGGCAATAGCATAGGCGACATTCGCGAGTGGCGATCACAGGATTATATCAAGACAATTTTGATTTGATTTGATGTCGCGAAGCGCCAAATTTG
>Ga0209711_10002520_pt1 | contig 16262 bp, 16 predicted proteins | sample ArcticOcean_MG_C_7_FD_187441 | JGI IMG/M metagenome (GOLD analysis project Ga0209711, IMG submission 187441) | Marine microbial communities from western Arctic Ocean - ArcticOcean_MG_CB11_88 (SPAdes) (version 2) | ecosystem: Environmental > Aquatic > Marine > Oceanic | place: Arctic Ocean... | reverse complement strand
AAGCTCAACGAGTCGTCGTCGAGGCGCTCTGGTTCTTGCTCGAACTGTGAGCGCATCTCTTCGAGCAGCCAGGCATTGGGGCCAGGATGGCGTTCAGAATCGCCAGGCATGGCGGTGTCAGTCATGCCGACATTGTACGAACTCAAACCGTCACTGGCCCCGCAACCTCAAATTGTGTGTCCGATTGACACGGCAGCATTCTGCAGACCCTGGAGAATGGAGCGGTGCCAGATTGGCAGATCTTGAATGAGATTGGAGTTGGAGCCAGGTATGCGCCGCTGGGTGGCTAGTCTCGGTCGTCATGCGAATCGCTAGTTGGAACGTGAACTCGCTCAACGCCCGGATGCCGCGGGTTGAAGAGTGGCTTGAGCGGATGCAGCCCGATGTGGTCTGTATCCAGGAAACCAAGCTGGCGAACGATGCGTTCCCAGCTGCTGACTTCGAGGCGATGGGCTATGAGACTGCTCATCATGGCCAAGGACAGTGGAACGGCGTAGCGATCCTGAGCAAGGTCGGACTTGGCGATGTTGTTGTCGACTTCGCCGATGGTGGCGATCCAGATGTCGACGCCAGGGTCATCTGGGCTACGTGTGGCGGCGTGCGGGTCTGTTCGGTGTATGTGCCGAACGGACGCGAAGTAGACCATGATCACTACCGGTACAAGCTCGATTGGCTAGCGCGCCTACGGTCCCACCTCGACCAAAATCATGATCCGAAAGAGCCTCTAGCGATTCTCGGCGACTTCAACATCGCCCCTGAAGATGCCGATGTCTGGGACACCAAAGCTTTCGTCGGCAAGACCCATGTCACCAAACCAGAACGAGATGCCCTGGACGCCATCAAGGGGTGGGGTCTAACCGACACCTTCCGCCACGTGTACCCCGATAATCCAGGCCTGTTCAGTTATTACGATTACACCGCTGGCCGATTCCATAAACGTCAGGGAATTCGAATTGACCTCATTCTGGCTAGCGAGTCGCTGTTGGCAACCGTGCAGGGTGCGTTGGTGGATCGCAACGGCCGTAAGGCCTGGGACGGTCACAAGCCGAGCGATCACGTTCCCATCTATGCAGATTTCGACCTGGGATCGTTTGCGGACTTACTGAGTCGCGATGGCTGAACTGATTCCAATCGAAGAGCATGAGCTCCTGGTTTTCTGGGTCCAGCTCTTTGTCATCCTCGTCTTCGCCCGAGCCCTCGGTTGGATGATGCGCAAGATTGGGTTGCCAGGCGTCATCGGCGAGCTCGGAGCGGGACTGCTGCTCGGTCCTTCGGTGTTCGGTACCGTCTGGCCCGAAGGTTTCAACTGGTTCTTGAACGAAGGGCATGAAGAAGTCCAGTCGGCTGCGCTACTCGGCATCGCATGGGTCGGTGTGGCGCTGCTACTGGTTGTCACTGGGTTCGAAACGGACTTGGGTCTGATCCGTAAGCTCGGCCGTCCAGCAGCGTTGGTCACAACAGGCAGTCTGATTGTGCCGTTGATTGGTGGCCTCGCTGTTGGCTACGCGTTGCCGGGCGACCTGTTTCTGGCCGAGGGTGCCGAACGGGTTAATTTTGCGTTGTTCGTAGCGCTGGCCTTGAGTGTGTCCTCGCTCGCTGTGGTTGCCAAAATACTGAGTGAACTCGGCCTGATGCGCCGAGACTTCGGCCAGATCACGGTTGCTGCAGGTATGGCCAACGATGTTGTCGGCTGGCTCATGCTTGGCGTGTTCACAGGCCTGGCAACTTCGGGCGAAATCGGCGTCGTGCAAATCCTGAAGACGATCGTGCCGATCCTAGTTTTCGTCGCCGTAGCGATGACGCTGGGCCAGCGATTGGTCGACCGTGCGCTTCGTCAGATGCGACGGGTCGAGGCAGGTGTGTCGGGCGCTCTCACGGTTGCGTTGGTATCTATGCTCGGGTTTGGCGTGGTCACGCAGAAGCTCGGTGTTGAGGCAGTGCTCGGTGCCTTCGTCGCTGGTGTCGTCCTGCACCGGTCCCGTTTTCAGCACGATCGCACACTGGAACAAATTGAAGGGCTCACACTCGGGTTCTTTGCCCCGATTTTCTTTGCCACCGCTGGTTTGCGAGTCGATCTGCGCGAGCTTGGCAACGCCACTGCTATTACCTGGACGTTGGTCATCATCGTCGTCGCCATCGTTGCCAAGTTCATCGGCGCCTATGGCGGTGCTCGTATGGCAGGGCGTTCTCATCGCGGCGCCCTAGCGCTCGGCGCCGGACTGAACGCTCGCGGCGCCCTAGAGATCGTGATCGCCACCGTTGGTTCGGCTGTCGGAGTGTTCAACACCGTTGCCTTTACGGCAATCGTGTTGGTACCCGTGGTTACGAGCGTGTTCGCCTCGATTGGATTGCGGTTGGTCGTGCGCGGCTGGGACGGCAGCGAGGCGGAACAGGCTCGCCTCTCTCGCGAGGCGGCGCTGGACAAGAACATTGTCGTCAATACGTCTCGACTCCTCATGCCGAGCGACGGCGACCCAGCGTCGATTGCTGCGGCTCAGATCCTGCACTTCGCCTGGCCCGAGGAAGCCGCCGCCACTGTTATCACCGCTGGTGAAAGTCCTGATTCGGCCGATATCGAGCCGCTGTTGAACACGTTGTACGGGCGAGAAATCGAGCATCGCAAGGTCAAAACGACCGAAGAGGGCATTGCTGACATCATCGTTAAAGAGAGTGCTCTTGGCTTCGGCGTGATCGGTCTGGGCGCTGATGAACTCGACCGCGACGACATCGTTATCTCCACCCGCGTCGATGACATCTTGTCGGTGAGCCCCATTCCCGTCGTGCTCGTGAGACGTAATCGCACACTGGGCGCCCGCCGCCTACCCGCAGCGTTCGCTCGGGCTGTCGTTCCCATCGGCGGCACACCAGCATCGCGAGCCGCCAGCGAAATTGCGTTCAACATCAGCGCGAACCTGGGTACCGAGGTGCACCTCACACATGTGATCACACGGACCGACGCCAATGCGTTGCTTCAAGGAATCCTGAACCGTGCCGGTAACCAGCGTTCACCAGAAGAAGTCGGTCAAGGATTACTCGATCAGTCAGCAACTATGGCGCTGGGGTTAGGTGTCGAGACCAAGCAGACGCTGCGTAGTGGCGAACCTGCCGACGAGATCCTTGCACTTGTCGCCGAACTCGAAGCCGACCTGGTTGTCATGGGAGCTAATCTGCGCCGGCCAGACGGTCGCCCGTTCTTGGGCCACACCGTCGAGCGCATCTTGCGCGAGTGCGACGCCACAGTTGCGCTGGTGCTCATGCCCTTTGATCTGTGAGTCACACCTTGAATTCTTGCAGGGGCGGTCCAGCGAGCAGACTGTGGTTATGCATTTACCTGGTCACGTAGCGATCATCACCGGTGGGGCCAGTGGATTGGGCGAAGCGACAGCTCGAAGATTCTCTGCCGCAGGGGCGAGCGTCGCCATCCTGGACGTGAATGATGCGGCCGGTGCTCTTCTGGCGGCGGAACTAGGCGCACATTTTGAACACTGCGATGTAGCCGATGCGACGTCGGTCGAACATGCGGTGGACGGCGCTCAAGCGGCGCTCGGTATCGCTCGCGTGGCAGTCTGTTGCGCTGGTGTGGGCGATGGCTCGAAGATGATTGGCCATCGGGGCGCTCACCGGTTGGACATTTTCCAAAAAGTCATGGCCGTGAACGTAACGGGCACCTTTCACGTATTGCGCGAAGTTGCCTGGCGCATGCGGGATCTTGAGGCTGCCAACGAAGACGGAGAGCGCGGTGTCCTCGTCACGACATCGTCCATTGCCGCATTCGATGGCGTCGACGGCGGTGTTGCCTATTCGGCATCGAAGGGGGCGGTGGCCGCAATGACGCTGCCTCTGGCACGCGACCTGGCTCGCCACGGGATTCGCGCTGTGTCGATCGCTCCTGGCACTTTCGAGACACCGATGGTCGCCGGTATGACCGATGAGTTTCGGGGTCGTCTTGACCATGACACGCCATTCCCCGAGCGGATGGGGCGACCCGACGAATATGCGCAGCTAGCGCAGCACATCGTCGAGAACCCGATACTGAATGGGACGGTTCTGCGCCTCGACGCTGGGCTGCGTATGCGACCAAGCGAAGGATGGAAGTAGCGAACTGGAGCCCGAAAACGCCAACCCGATCGACCTTGTCGCAGGCAAGGCGCCAGGTCGTGCCTGGTCGGAGCAGTAGGGCTATTCGATGGTCGCTAGCAGGGCGCCCTCGGCGACCTGGTCACCTTCGGCTACCGAGAGAGAGATGATCGTGCCGGTCGCTTCGGCTTCGACTGGGATCTCCATCTTCATGGACTCAAGGATCATGATGTCGTCGCCTTCGGCAACGGCATCTCCTACAGCCACCTGGATCTTCCATACCGTTCCAACTACTGGGCTCTCGACAAGAATTGACATACCACAACGTTAGTTGTCGCAACAGCCTTGGTCATCTTCGGCGCGCCGAGTGGCCCCGGGGCGTGGGCCGAGAACAAGACCGGAATCGTTCGGCGATGACCTCAGATTCGGTGGGCTCTCGCCGAGGCGCTTAGGCTTTGCCGTTGCAGCACAATTAAGGAAAAACGCACCTGTGACCTGGGAACCCGAACTCGAAGAATTACGTCGGCGAGAAGCCTTTGCTGAGGCCCTGGGCGGGCCCGAGAAGGTCGAACGTCAGCATCATTACGGGAAGCTGACGATCCGTGAACGTATCGCCGCAGTTGCCGACGATGGGTCGTTCCACGAGATCGGCAAGACGGCTGGTGTGGCCGAATACGACGATGACGGCAATCTCGTTCATCTGACACCTTCGAACTTCTTGTTCGGTGTCGCTCGAATAGACGGGCGTCCGGTGATGCTGTCAGGGGACGACTTCACTGTGCGAGGTGGGTCTGCTGACGCGACCTTCCCCGAGAAGCGCAACACCGCTGAGAAGATGGCCGCTGAACTACGACTTCCACATGTGCGACTGGTCGATGGCATGGGTGGAGGCGGGTCGGTCAAAACCATCGAGACGGCCGGCCGTACTTACATCCCGCAACTGAGCGGTTGGGAGACGATCGTCGGCCATCTTGGCATCGCTCCATCCGTGGCGTTGGCGTTGGGTTCGGTCGCGGGCATCGGCGCGGCTCGTGTCGCCACGTCGCACTACTCGGTCATCGTGCGCGAGACCGCGCAGATGATGATCGCTGGGCCTGCTTTGGTCGAACAAGCATCACTTGGAGGTCATGCCAAGGAAGAACTCGGCCATGCCGACATTCACACATCGAATGGTGCCATCGACGATGCGGTCGACACCGAAGCCGAAGCGTTCGAACGAGCGACACAATTCCTTTCCTATCTTCCCACCAATGTCGACGAGCATGCGCCGCGAGTCATGACCGGCGACGACCCTGCCCGACGGGAAGAATCGCTTATTTCGGTCGTTCCGCACGAACCTCGCCGCGTCTACAAGATGCGCAAGATCATCAATGCGGTCTTCGACCAAGACAGCTTTTTTGAGATCGGTAAAGGGTGGGGGCGCTCAATCATCACTGGGCTCGCCAGGCTCGACGGGCACCCCGTAGCGGTTTTCGCCGAGGACTCCTATATCTATGGCGGCGCATGGACCTCAGATGGTTGCCGCAAACTGATCCGGTTGCTTGATCTTGCCTCGACATTTCACCTACCTGTCGTTCACCTCGAAGACTGCCCCGGCTTTCTCATTGGTAAGGAAAGTGAAGAGGACGCCACGATTCGTTATGGAAGCCAAGTGTTGGCAGCGCTTGGGCAACTCACTACACCGTTCGCGTGTGTCGTGGTGCGCAAGGCATTCGGCGTCGCTGGGGCGGCGAACAACAAGCCGGGCGCCAAGAGTTTCCGATACGCATGGCCGTCTGGCGACTGGGGCTCGCTGCCGATCGAGGGTGGTATCGAAGTTGCCTATAAGCAGGACCTGGCCGATAGCGATGATCCCGACGGTTTACTCGACGATATTCGCGATCGACTGAACCGGTTACGTTCACCGCACCGGTCGGCAGAGTTCTTCGAGATCGAAGAAATCATCGACCCGAGAGACACCCGGCCGCTGCTGTGCGAATGGGTCGACTTAGTGCAACGCTCGATCTCTCTCGGACCCTCGTCGTTCTCGTACCGGCCGTAAGGCACCGAACTGGAACTATCGAGCGTTGGCATCGGCTCAACGTGTGTTGATGAACTCGAGTAATGATTCGCCGTAACGTTCGGCCTTTGTTGGGCCGATGCCCGAGACTTCGAGCAACTCGTCGTGTGTTGCTGGCTGTTCGGCAGCAATTGCTGCAAGCGTTCGGTTGTTGAAGACGATGTAGGCAGGCACGCCCTGATCTTGTGCGATGTCTGATCGCCATTGCTTGAGCTCGAGGTACAGCGGTGAATCGGGTTCGCTGTCGTCGTACCTAGCTCGGATTGAGCTGAGATGGCGCCTGCCGCGTTCCTGGCCTGTCTCTTCCTGAAGCTTCAGCACCGGTGGCTTGTCGGTCCCGTCGACATGATCGAGATAAGGCGAACGAGACCGTCTGCTGGTTCGTTCGCCGAACGTGCGCTTAGCTGCCCATGTGATCATCACCTTGTCCTTGGCGCGGGTAAGCCCAACGTGCAACAGCCGGCGTTCTTCACTGAGTGCAGCGGGTCCGTTCGCCTGCGCTATCGGGACATAACCCGACTCGAGGCCCGCCAGGTGCACGATGCTCCATTCGAGTCCTTTGGCGGCGTGGAACGTCAATACATCGACGGCGTTCGCTCCGACGTCTAATCCCTCTTTGGCTGCCGACGCTCGTAGCCATGACGCAAAATCCCAGCCAGTAGCGGCCGGGAACGAGGCTGCATGATCGATGATAAGTAGCAGTAGTGCTTCGCGATTGCGTTGGCGTTCGGCTTCGGCAGCGGTCTCGGCGCCTTCTTCTTCGACAGCTGTTTCGGCTACGACCGCTCGTACATCAGCGATCACGCTCGTTAGCTCGCCCGTGGAATCACGCAAGAGTCGAAGTAGCGCCTTGATTTCGGGCTGGTCGATCAGGTTCGAGCGGCCGCGGACTCGATGCGGTATCTGGGCCCGTTCGAAGGCTGACGCGATAATCGCCACCTGCGCGTTTGTACGAACCAAAACTGCCTGTTCGGACCATGAGATGCTGGGCCCAGCATGATCGCGGACCGCTCGGGCGACGGCGATTGCCTCGGTCGCGTCGTCATCGCACATGGTGATGGTTGGCTCGGGGCCGCTGGGTCGGTCGGTCTTGGGAAGTTCGGCTTCGCGATCTGGCTTGGGTAGAACCGAATGTCCCGCAGCGATTATCTCGGGCGTCGACCGGTAGTTGTGACCCAGCTTGATCACGCCGGCGGTGGGGAAGTGTTGCGTGAACTTGCGCAGATACCACGAGTCAGCGCCGTTCCATGCGTAGATCGCCTGGTTCGGGTCGCCGACGACGCACAGGTCAGGTTCGTCACCAATCCATGCCTTGAGAAGCCGAAATTGCAACGGGTTGACATCTTGAAACTCGTCGACAAAGACATGACGGTGCCGCCAGCGAATTATCGAGGCGTATTCCGGGTCGGTTTCGATGTCACGGGTGGCAAGCGTTAACAGATCGTCGAAGTCGATGACGCGCTGGTTGCGTTTCTCTTCGGCATAACGCTTCGCTGTCTGCACGATGTCGGCAGCGGGAAGAGGGGGTTTACGGTCGAGTCGGTCGATCTCGTGGGGATAACGCTCGAGAGAGATATTGCGAGCAGTAATCCATTCGAGCTCGTGCAATGTGTCGAGAATCATGGACGTATTTGCACGTCGCCCGAGTAGCCGCGCGATGACGGCAAACTTGCGGTCCAACATGTCGGGCGGGCGGACGCCGCGTTCGGCCCACCGCTCGTGTAATTGCGCATACGCCAACGAGTGAAACGTGCCCGTGGTGATGTTGTCGCGCAGACCTAACACGCGAAGTCGTGTGCGGAGTTCGCTGGCCGCCTTGCGAGTGAACGTAACCGACAAGGTCCGTTGAGGATCAATGGCACCTGTACTGACTCGATAGGCGATGCGCCGAGTCAGCACCCGCGTCTTGCCGCTTCCCGCGCCGGCAAGGATCGCGATCGGGTTGTGGGTCGATGACACTGCCTCGTGTTGGGTGGTGTCGAGACCGTTGAGGAGGGCATCGGTGTTCAACGATGAATCGGACATGATGGCCCCGACACTACCGAGTTGGTGTGACAAGCTCGGGACGCTGTGATCGAGATATCAGAAAAGCGTTTCGAAGTGCTGGTGAGCAAATCCATCGATCTGATCCCGCAGGACCTCTTCGCACTCATCGACAACGTCGTTTTCCTGATCGAAAACCACGGTGAACACCCCGACGTTTTGGGGCTCTATGACGGCGTTCCCCTCACTGAACGTGAGAATTACGGTATTGGTGAACTGCCTGATCGCATCTTCATCTACCGGTGGGCGATCTGTGCGATCTGCGATACTGACGAAGAAGTGGTGCACGAAGTCATTACCACTGTTGTGCACGAGGTCGCCCACCACTTCGGCATCGACGACGAGCGTCTCCACGAACTCGGCTGGGGCTAGTCCGGTTTTCGGCGCGTTCGTCACCTCAACCTTGTCTGAGCTAACGGTTCTAAGGCCCGGAGAAGTTACCGGCTCTACGTCGCGGAAAATTCTTGTTGTTGGGCGTAGCCGACTCGCCTGGGCGGTCTGAATCGCTCCCATGGGTGAGCTCAGTGAACAACGAGCTCGCAATGATTTCTGACCAAAAGGCCTTCGCTATCAGACACCAAGAATGGCCATAAGAAGTGTTGGCCCAGTTTCGTTGCGTAAGATTGGTCGGTGGGATTTGACCCGAAGCTCTTGAACAACAATGAAGAAGTCCTGCTCGATGTGCGTCCGCACTGGTGGTTCATCATCCCGCAGATTGCCATTGTCGTCCCGGTCATCGTTGTTCTGGCCGTTGCAGCGGCACTCGGGGCCCCGGCCATCCTGCTCTACGTCATTGGGGTTGGTGCACTGATAGCGCTGCTGAACCTGGCCTGGCGCTACGCGAACTGGACCGGCGTGAACTTCGTCGTCACTACCGACCGCCTGATCTTTCGTAGCGGTGTCTTCTCAAAGGCGGGAATCGAGATTCCGCTCGAGCGAATCAACACCGTGTTCTTCAACACGACTCTGTTCGAACGTGCCATTGGAAGTGGCGATCTCAGCGTTGAGTCGGCCGGCGAAGGCGGGCAGCAGAACTTCGACAATGTGCGTAAGCCGCAGCTGATCCAGCAAGAGATCTACCGCGCTATGGAGATCAATAAGACCCAAGAGTTCTCGGCTATGGCTCATGCTCACGCCGCAGCGGCCGCCGCCACCAGCGCGTTGGTGGAACGGCCGCTGTCGATTCCCGAGCAAATTGAACAGCTAGACCAACTCAGAGTGCGGGGAGTTATCACCGAAGCAGAGTTCCAGACGAAAAAGTCTGATCTACTCGGTCGCATGTAGTTCAGCGAACGGCCCGCTGCCCAATCACACGTTCGGGTCGACACCAGGCTGGCTAATGCCGTCGACACGAGCGAGGTTGCCCTGCTGTGCGTCTGGCTCGACTCGAGATGAGCGGCGCAATTCCCGACCAGGGTTCTCGTTGCCATGGAGTTGCAACGATTGAGCGACCAGCTGGCTGTAACGGGACCGGCACCGCGTGCTGCGAGAGCGATCCCCTCGCTACAGTCCGAAAGTGCCTGAGATCAACGTCAACGACATCGAACTTTTCTACGAGACTGCCGGTGATCCACGTCACCCGCCGCTGCTGCTGATAGCAGGGCTTGGCGTTCAACTGATCGATTGGCCTGCATGCTTCGTGGACCCGCTCGTTGAGCATGGCCTCTACGTGATCTCCTACGACAACCGCGACATCGGATTGTCGACGACGTTCGACGGCGGCCAGCACGACCCCTTTGTCGTTCTCGACGCCATGCTTTCGGGCGAGGACCCCGACGTCGCATACACATTGGTTGAGATGGCCGACGATGCCGCGGGACTACTCGATGCACTGGGTATCGAATCGGCACACGTCGCCGGCGTCTCCATGGGTGGCATGATCGCCCAAACAGCCGCAATTCGACATCCTGAAAAGGTTCGCTCGTTGATCTCGATCATGAGCACAACCGGAGCCCCCGACGTTGGCCAGCCGACCGCCGAGGCAATGGAAGCGTTGTTGTCCGCTGCACCAGGAACAGAGCGCAGCGAGATCATCGCCTGCAACGTGCAGAATGCCAAGGTGTGGGCGAGTCCCGAGCATTTTGATGCAGTTCGGCTCGAGCAGCTTTTTCAAGACTCCTGGGACCGCGTCGGGGGCCCACAGGCAGTGAACAGCGGTCGGCAGTTATGCGCGATTGTGGCCAGCACGCCCCGCGACGAGGCACTGGCATCGTTGGACATCGCCACCTTGGTCGTCCATGGCGCCGAGGACACCCTGGTGCCTGAGACCGGCGGACGGCGAACTGCCGAAATGATTAACGGAGCAGTCCTGTTAGTGATCGAAGGTATGGGTCATGACCTGGTACCTGCCTTCGTTCCAGAAATCGTGGAGGCAATGACAGCGGTGATCGACGGCGCCTAGCCAGCTGACGCTTGGTGACAGCGAACAGCAACGCACTACGCTCTGCTCACTGTCGAACAGGAGCTAAGAATGGGACCGTTAGCGGGCGTAAAGGTAATCGAACTTGCAGGAATTGGGCCCGGCCCATTCTGTGGCATGATGCTGGCCGACATGGGCGCAGATGTTGTGCGCGTCGAGCGGGCGTCGAACGTGCCTGCAGAAATGCCTGCGGGTAGTCCGCCTGATGTAGCGAGCCGCGGGAAGCGCTCCATCGGTGTCGACCTGAAGAATCCTGAAGGGGTTGAAACGGTCCTGCGATTGATCGAGGGCGCCGACGTTCTGATCGAAGGGTTCCGCCCAGGCGTCACCGAGCGTATGGGCCTGGGGCCCGATGTGTGTCTAGAGCGCAACCCGGCGCTGGTGTACGGCCGCATGACCGGATGGGGCCAAGAAGGCCCCTATGCACTGACCGCTGGCCACGACATCAACTACATCGCACTCTCGGGTGTGCTCTCAATGATTGGGCGCAAGGACGAAGGGCCCCTGCCACCACTCAACCTGGTCGGCGATTTTGGTGGCGGTGGAATGTTCCTAGCATTCGGTGTTGCGGCAGCGCTGGTAAGTGCCCGCTCGACCGGCAATGGTCAAGTCGTTGACGCCGCCATGGTCGATGGGGCCGCAGTGCTTGCCGCGATGTTCTCGTCTATGACAGCTACGGGTATGTGGAAGGAAGAACGGGGCACGAACATGCTCGACACGGGCTCACACTTCTACGACGTTTACGAATGCTCCGACGGTGAGTATGTATCGATCGGTTCGATCGAGCCACAGTTCTATTCGATCTTGCTCGAGAAGCTCGAACTCGACCCAGCTGAGCTGCCCCGCCAGCAAGATCGCGAGCAGTGGCCAGCGCTCAAGGTCAAGGTCGCCAGCATCTTCAAGACCAAGACGCGCGACGAGTGGTGCGAGACCATGGAACATACCGACCTCTGTTTTGCGCCGGTGCTGAATTGGAGTGAAGCGCCGAACCATCCACACAACGTGTCTCGGTCAACCTTCATCGATATCGATGGCATCATCCAGCCGGCCCCCGCGCCGCGCTTCAGTGGCACGCCTGTCGCAGTGCCAGCTCCGCCACCGCATGCAGGCCAGAACACCGACGACACACTGACATCGTTCGGATTCTCAGCCGACGAGGTCAGCGCGCTGCGTGACTCTGGTGCAATCGCTTAGAAACGGACGCTGCTCGCGAATCGCTCGGGTATAACTGCTGATGGCGAATCTTGTCTTCTTTCATGCGCATCCCGACGACGAGGCCATATCGACGGGTGGCACCATGGCGCTGTCGGCTGATCAGGGTCATCACGTCACGCTGGTTGTCGCAACCAGAGGCGAGATGGGTGAACCAGTCGAGGGCGTCCTGGACGAGGGAGAGTTGTTAGGCGATCGTCGCGAGGCTGAGTCGCGACGGTCTGCCGAAATTCTTGGCGTCGAGGTCATCGAGTTCTTGGGCTACCGCGATTCGGGCATGGTCGGCGAGCCATCGAACGCTGACCCGAGGTGCTTCTGGCAGGCTGACCTCGAAGAAGCCGCCACGCGGCTTGCGGCTATTCTGCAACGCTCCGACGCCGACATCTTGATTGGTTATGATCCCAACGGGGTCTACGGCCATCCTGACCATGTCAAGGTCCACCTGGTGGGTGCCCGCGCCGCCGAGATCGCTGGTGTTGATCGTGTCCTTTGGGCCACCGCAAACCGGACCTTGATCCAGCAGGCGACCGAGAACGGCGCCTTCGATGAGGATGGAATGAGTGAGGACGAACGGGTCGACCGCAGCGAGTTCGGCATGTCTGAGAAAGAACTGACGCACGCTATTGATGTGTCGGCAGTGCTCGACCGCAAACGTGCTTCGCTGATGGCTCATGCCAGCCAGATTGGCGATGACAGCTTCTTTCTGGCCATGTCAGACGACTTATTTACTATGGCATTCGGAACTGAGTGGCTGGTCGACGCTGCCCGCTATGGCGTGAGCTCGCAGCGCCAGGGCGATCTCGTCACTTCGCTCTTCGACTGATCCCCGATGTTGGCTGATGCTCATACGTTCATGGCCTGGGTCGTGGTGATAGCGAACGGCAGCGCAGGGGTGTGGGCCCTTGTCGCCCATTATTTCGAAGCGGTTCGTTATCGGTCGCTGTGGGCGCTCGTCGTTGTTGCTCAGGTGCTGCTCTTTGTTCAGGTCTCGCTTGGTGTGGCTCGGTTACAACAGCTTGGGGGCGAAGCACCTGAGTTTCACACGTTCTACGGCTTTCTCACGCTGATTGCCGTCGCCATTCTCTATGGCTATCGGACCCAGCTCACCCATATGCGCTACCTGCTTTATGGCGGAGGAAGCCTCTTCATCATGGGCCTGGCGATACGAGCCATGCTGCTCGACGCGACGCCGGTCCTCTAGGGCAAGTCGATCTGTCTGAAAGGTGTTGCACCTGATCGGTTCGGGCTGCTCGGCGAGCAAGGCCAGCTCGGCAGTGCAGATGACGGTGGCTATGGGGCGCAGAATCGCTGGTGCATCTGAGCCAGCGAGGGCGCTGGAGATTTGGATCTTGTACCGCTGGTCCGCAGCAACAATGGGAACGGTCCCAATAAGCACATCGAGTTCGGCCCGAGTAGTTACGCCTTCGGTGTGGGGATCATCGGCGTGGGTGAGCGGCCGGTTGAACGCACCGTGGTGACGGCCAGCAAACACGTGCTCGTGCTCCTCGACAACAGAGGCGTGCCGGGTGGTCGAAACCTTGGGGGTGTAGCCATCGATGGTCAGGTCAACGGGAGCCGAGTCATTGCGAGGGAGTTTGAGCGGGAGATTGAAGAACAACTCGAACCGTTCGCCTGAACGGCGACGTTCATAGTCGAAGAACCGGCGGATGGGGCCGCTAATTCGGTAAGTACACCCTGGGCAGTCTGGTCGAATTCAGGACCGAGATTCGGTCCCTTGGCGAGGCGATCGAAATCGTCGAGCAGATCAGAGCGACGAAACGACATTGAGGCGTTCTCTCCATGTGGTAGTGAAGGTGGTGCAAACGTTCATAATTATGCGTCCCTCATCGATATCTCAAGCCCGATCGGATTCTTGATCGGTGGCCGCCACACGGGTAAGCCCGACCGATCTTCCTGAGTTGTCACTGACTGTTAGCCGCAATGGTGAAGGTCCCGCCGTTGTGTTGTTGCACGGCTTCCCCGAGATCGCCTATTCATGGCGGCATCAGATCCCCGTTCTGGCCGAAGCGGGCTATCAGGTACTTGCACCGGATCAACGAGGTTATGGGTGGAGCGATCAGCCTGAAGGCGTTGATGCCTATGCGATGACCGAACTTGTCGGAGATGTGATTGGGTTGCTCGACCATTACGGCATCGACGATGCCGTCATCGTGGGCCATGACTGGGGTGCGATCATTGCGCCATGGGTCGGGCTCTTTCGCCCGGACCGGGTACGGGGCCTCGCTCTGCTCAGCGTGCCGTACACGCCACGTGGGGAACGCAGCATCATCGACCACATCCGGGCTACAGACCCTGAAGGCCCGTTCGCTTACATGCTGGCGTTCCAGGAAGAAGGCATCGAAGACGTGTTCGAAGCCAACCCGATCGAGGCGCTTCGTCGCATGCACTGGACATTGTGTGGAGCCTTGCCCGAAGGCTGGACGGTAACGGATCAGCTTCCGCCCGGGCTACCCCCGCATCTGAGCGACGGCGAGTTCGAGAACTATTACCGAGCCTTCGCCCGGTCAGGGTTCGCGAACCCGATCAACTACTACCGCAACCTGCACCAGAACTGGCTCGCCACTCGGCCGTGGACCAATGCGAAGTTGACCATGCCGGTGACCTTCATCGCGGGGAAGAAAGACTTTGTGGCAACAACCGCTGACGGAGCGCTGGGCTCTAGCGTTCAGGCCATGACGACTTGGTGCACCGACCTGCGAGGCATACACATGATTGAGGGTGCTGGTCACTGGGTTCAGCAGGAAGCGCCGGACGAGGTGAACGAGATCCTGGTCGATTTCTTGGGATCGATCGAAGGGTGAGGCGGATGTTTGGTTATCAAACTGAAGCCATCAAGATCGATGGCGTTGACACCCTGGCGGCGCATAAACGCGCATTGAGCGTTCTGCGGCTGAGCTCAACCTTGAGTCGTGGAGCGGTGTCCGCATCGTTCCCCGTTGCGGTGCTTGCCGTCAAGGACCTTCTCGGATCCGAGACCTGGGCGGGTTTGTCTACCGGGGCGAGCACGCTCGGGTCGGCGCTGGCAGCTGGCTGGCTGGCCGCATTCATGCAGCGCCGCGGACGCACACCGGGCATCGCTCTTGGTCTGGGAGTCGCTGTGCTGGGAGCAGCGACGTGTGTCGTGGCCATCCAGGCGGGCTCCTTGCTGCTGTTCTTGTTCGGCATGATTATGGTTGGTGTCGGTAGCGGCACATCGAACATGTCTCGATACGCCGCTGCTGACCTCGCATCTGACGCAACCCGAAGTCGAGATATTGGTTCGGTCGTGTTCTACGCGACGTTCGGTGCTGTGCTCGCTCCAAGTCTTATCGGCGCCCTTGGTGGCGTTTCCGAATCGTTGGGTCTTGACTCGAATACGGGTGGTTTCCTGCTCGCGACGGTCTTGTTCGGCTTGTCGTCGCTAGTGATCTGGTTCTTCTTAAGACCGGACCCGTTGGTGGTCAGCGGTGGTGTTGATCCTTCGGCTGTCGTCAAGAAGCGGACGGTTCCGTTTCGCGAAGCTCTAGCGATTGCATGGGCACGCCCCCTCACTCGATTGGCATTCGTGGCGTTGGTCGTCTCGCAGGCCGTGATGGTGATGGTTATGGCGATGACGCCATTGCACATGGAAGATTACGGGCACAGCAAGGGCTGGATCGGCGCTGTGATTTCTGCCCACACTGCAGGCATGTTTGCCTTCGCTCCCTTGGCTGGACGAATCTCTGATGGCATTGGTCGTGTACAAACCATCGTGCTGGCCGGCTTAACGCTGGTTGGTGCGACAGTGTTCACTGCTCTCGCTGGGAATGCTTCGCTGGCGCTCTTGTTCCCAGGCCTATTCCTGTTGGGTCTGGGTTGGAGCTTCGGCGTCGTTGCCGGAAGTGCACTGTTGACCGAGTCTGTCGCAGATTCTGATCGAGTCGCCGTGCAGGGTGCGGCCGACCTCGCAACCAATATCGCTAGCGGTATCGGTGCCCTTACCGCAGGCATTGTTGTCAGCAGCGCCGGGTACCACATCCTGTCGCTGATAGGGATGGCCACTGCCGGAGCGCTCATGGCCCAGTCGTGGTTTGAAAACCGCTTGGCTGGGGCCCGATCCAAGTAGCACTCGTCGCTCCGATAATCGCAGCAGTAGTTTGGTGGCCAACATCAGGTGTCCGTGCGCGACCTGAATCTAGCCGGCCAAATGTGCTGTGAGGCGCCGCAAGGCGAGAAGGGGCAAGGCCGGACGGGCGGAATGTGAAGGGATGGGCGCTACTTGACACTGTTGCTCGCAGGGCGTGTCTATGGCTGCTAGCAGCATCTGAGAGTGGCACTTCGACCCATGTGGAAGGCAGTCCCGTAGTTATGGATATCGGAGAGCGTCGGAGCCAAAAGGGCAGTGCTGCCAAGCGGATGGCGGTCTCCCAACCAGCGAATTACGAGCCGTTGTGACGCTTAACCTGACCAGTT
>Ga0209711_10002519_pt1 | contig 16271 bp, 15 predicted proteins | sample ArcticOcean_MG_C_7_FD_187441 | JGI IMG/M metagenome (GOLD analysis project Ga0209711, IMG submission 187441) | Marine microbial communities from western Arctic Ocean - ArcticOcean_MG_CB11_88 (SPAdes) (version 2) | ecosystem: Environmental > Aquatic > Marine > Oceanic | place: Arctic Ocean... | reverse complement strand
TTATAAAAATAAAACTTTGGATACCGATCGAAAATTGGTGAAAGAGATTACCATTGATCCCGCAAATGAGGATGAGATTTTTCAAACAGAAAAAGTTATGGGTGGAGAAGATTGGGAAGCATGGACTGATACTCTTTTAGAGGCTGGGGTACTTTCTCCTGATTGTTTAAATATTGCTTATTCTTACATCGGTCCCCAAGTCACCCAACCTATTTACAGAAACGGAACTATTGGACGAGCTAAGGTACATCTTGAGAATACTGCTGCACGGATCACAGAAAAAATGAACAATGCTGGATCAGGAAAAGCATTTGTTTCCGTAAATAAGGCTTTAGTCACACAAGCGAGTTCAGCCATTCCTGTGGTTCCCCTCTATATTTCGATCCTTTACAAGATTATGCAGGAATTAGGAACTCATGAAGGTTGTATTGAGCAAACCTGTCGTCTTTTTAAGGATCGACTTTATGGGGAGCATGAAACTCTGGTCGATGAAGAAAATCGTATACGTTTGGATGATTGGGAAATGGAACCGTCTGTTCAGCAAAAGATTATTGAAATTTGGCCCAGTGTGAATACGGAGAATTTGAACGAAGCGACCAGTTTCGAACTTTACCAGCAGGAGTTCCTCAAGTTGTTCGGTTTCGGTCGCGACGATGTTGATTACGATCAGGAAGTCGACCACATCCATCCATTCTAACCTTTATCGATCAAATAGAGTACCGGAGACTTTTCACTGAGGTTTTCCTTTGGGCAGCGAAATGACCAGTTTTTTTCGCTAATAAACTTTTTGATTTTTTCATACTCTATTTGACCTCCCGAATGACCTCGATAGGCAATGAGAGAAATAATTCCATCGTTTGACAAATAATCATAGGCAGACTGAAGTGCAGATAAAGTACTTTCTGGCCTGGTAATGATTTCTTTATTTCCACCAGGCAAATAGCCCAAGTTGAATGTAATTGCCTGAATCCTACCTTTAAGCTCAGGCAAAATTGCCATCGATAGTTTACTGTGGCATTTTTGAAAAAGAGTTACTTGTGAGAAAAGATTATTTTCTTTAAGCAGATTAGTGGTTTTGATAATTCCTTCTTGTTGAAGATCAAATGCAAAAACCCGTCCGTCTACTCCGACCTTTTGAGCAAGGAAAAGAGTGTCATAACCATTCCCTGCAGTTGCATCAATTGCCTGGTCACCGAGAGAAAGAATGCTGCCAATTTCTTTGTGGGCTTGTTCAACTAATCTCATATTCAAAACGATTCAAGTTTGCATCTTGAGGGAGTTCTTGACGTTGAAGTAGGAAATTAGCCATATGATTTGCATAATATGGGATTGTGGATGTTCCCCTGGAGCCAAACCCGTTAAATAAAAAAAGATTTGAATGATTGGGATGCCTACCAATAATTGGATTTCGATCTTTCGTACCCGATCTTACCCCACTTGAATGGTGAAGAATTTTAAATTTAGAGGAAGGGAAAAAAATACAATTTTTTAGAATTTCTTTTTTTCCGACATCAGTTTTTTCGAGGGAAAGATTCTCATGGTCCCAAGTGGAACCGATCTTGGCTTGCCCCATACTATCAGGTAAAAACCATGTGCCATTACTGACTGATTCTTCTTGATCCGATTGGACGGTTAAAACTTCCCCTCGTGCAGGAGCGAATGGTAAGTAGTTGAACCATTGATTATCTATCACTCGATGACCCTCGCAAAAAATGATCTGATATTGAGGAGGACATTTTTCTGAATCAAATTTTTCTCTACTCCAAGAATTAGTCGATTCTAGGTAGTCTTTGCTTAAGGATAAAAAAGCGGAGACATCGAGGCGGTACGCCTGTTGAGTGATCCCACCTCCATAATCGGCTTGAATTCCAACTTTTTCATATTCTTTTCTCCCTATCTGCTTTCCAAAGAAGGAAGCGATTTGTGGGTTTAAAGATTTGTTATGCCAAGCCGATCTTTGCTTTTCGGATTTAAATATACGATGAAGGGCTAGAGATGTGTACAAATCCTTTTTCCATTTCTGTTCAAGCTGGCCATAAAAAAGCTGGTTGGCTTCCAAGCATTCGACTAAGTGAATGGGGAGATTAAGTTTAGGGCCAATTAATGGATTGACCAAACCCACAGAGACTGAGCTAGCGCTGAGGGCCAAGTTTGTATCAATAACCATGACTTCTGCGCCCTTAGACAAAAGAGTGTGTACTAAGACTGCACCAGCCAATCCATGGCCAATAATTAAAAATTTAGGCATGAAGGATAAGTTTTTTCGTGCAAATTCTTCTTGCGAGTGTGGTAACGGCAAGCACAATTAAATTTTATGTTTAATCGAACAATTGTTCTGACATTTTTTGCATTTTTGGTTTTAAGTGGGATCATTTTTTGGCTTTATTTAAAAGAGGATCTTATCAAGGATGATTTGAGCCTCAACTCAGAACCATCTGTCGATATCCAAAATTTTGAACGAGTATCTCGGTCAGCAAAAAAAAATGTGGGTCTAGATTTTAACATGTCTATTCCCAATAATGATTATCTTGATTTATCTGCTTTCGCTAATTTAGAAATGCTTCAAGACTTAACACTTGGTTTTAAGTCTTTAGCAGCGATGAAGGACTTTATCATCGAGGCGAAAAAAAATGGAATTCAAATTCGTGATCAATTGGATCAAGTTTCTATGGTACGGGTGAGAATAAGAGATTTAACTAAGGCAGCTCATTTTATGGATCAATGGGATGAAGAAATTGAACCACAATATAACTTTCGAGTCCGAACTCCTGAACTGCCCCGAGCTGAATTCCTAGATAACGAGAAAGGTTTTGGAGCAAACGCAAATCAATGGATGGGCACACCAGAAGAACGAAAAGAATGGGGCAGGGGAATCAAGGTAGCAATTTTGGATTCGGGGATCGATCGACGAAACTCAAATCTCGATGGTGTGCAAATCCAAGAAATTGACTTGATTGGAGGTTCAGATATGTCCAGGGGGCATGGTACAGCGATTGCTTCAATTATTGCAGGAAATGAAAAAGGGCAACTTGGTTTATCGCCCTCTGCATCTTTACTCTCCATCCGCGTACTTGACAGTCAGGGCGAAGGAGATTCCTTCACTGTGGCCAAGGGAATTATTAAAGCAGCAGATCAGGGCGCACAGGTAATTAACTTAAGCCTTGGCGGTAGCAGTGGTGGCACAGTGCTAAAAAATGCGATCGAATATGCTCATCAAAAGGGTGCAGTCGTAGTGGCGGCTGTAGGCAATGAAGGTGTGGAGGGAGTTTCTTATCCCGCAAAATTTGAAAAAGTAATAGGGGTGACCTCGGTTGATTCAAATGGTCGACAATCTTCATTCGCTAATTATGGAGAGGGTGTAGATATTGCTGCTCCTGGAGTTGGTGTTTTCACTGCATGGGAGAACGAGGAAATGGTCTCCTTTAGCGGCACATCCACCGCAACTGCATTTGTAAGTGGTGCCTTGGCCGCAGAGTTGTCTAAAAACCCCAATCTTTCCTCAAATCAAGTGCTAGATATAATTTACAAATATTCGAATGAATCAGAAAAGCCTGGTTTTGACCAATATACAGGAAATGGAATTTTGAATATAGGACGGATTGAGAATCGTGATGTTCCTAATATCCATGATGGTGCGATTGTCGGTTATTATTTTGAACCCGAAAATTTAGCAGGGGGAACTACTCCTTTTTTAGTCTCCGTTCAAAATCAGGGCACATCTTGGTTAAATAATGTAAATTTAAAAGTGGAGTATCGCGGAGTAGTCAAAAATTTCCTATTCAATAATTTAAATCCTGGAGAAACTCGTAGCGAGCAACTTTTTCTTGATGGAAGCAATGGAGAGGGAAAAGGAGTTAAGATATCATCTAGTTTGACTATTAATGGATACCAAGACCAAAACCTCCAAAATAATACTCGTGTGAGTACCATTTTATTGCCATGAAATGTAAGGCTAGTAAATCAAGGTAATTTCAAAATATACCAAATAAAAAGTCTCAAATGTCTTTTTATGTGACTAATAAATTAATTTGAATTGGACTAAGCGGCGTCGAGCTTTTCCGGTTCGATCGGGGTAACTTTTGCTTTTGCTTTTCCTTTAACTACTCCCGCACTAATGAGAACTTCAACAGCACCTTCGATAGCCGGCAAGTCGTACATAATGTCAAGCATGATGGTCTCCATGATAGATCGAAGAGCACGGGCACCAGTTTTCATTTCCACTGCTTGTTGGGCAATTGCAAGAATTGCTTCGCGCGTAAAACGTAAATGAGCTCCCTCCATAAGGAAAAGTTTACGATATTGTTTAAGTAAAGAATTTTTCGTTTCTTTTAAGATACGAACAAGTTCTGGGCTGGTTAGTTCATCAAGAACTGAAACTATAGGAAGCCTGCCGATAAACTCAGGAATTAACCCGTATTTAACTAAATCCTCGGGCTTGACCTCAGCCAAAAGTTCGTGTGATTCTTTGGGTGCATCCGCAGAGTAACCAACCATTCGATTACCAGTCCGTTGTTCAACAATTTGATCAAGATCAACAAAGGCACCTCCACAAATAAATAAAATGTTAGAAGTGTCTAGTTGAATGTATTCTTGATTGGGGTGCTTTCTTCCGCCTTGAGGTGGAACATTACAAATAGTTCCTTCTAAAATTTTGAGAAGTGCCTGTTGAACTCCTTCTCCAGACACATCCCGAGTAATGGATACATTGTCAGTTTTACGACCAATTTTATCGATCTCATCAACATAAATAATACCACACTGTGCTTTTTCTACATTGTGATCTGCAGATTGAAGAAGGCGTAAGACAATATTTTCAACATCATCACCTACATATCCGGCTTCTGTTAAAGTGGTGGCATCCGCAATGGCAAATGGTACATCGAGCATTCGGGCTAATGTTCGGGCAAGGTAAGTTTTTCCGCTCCCCGTCGGTCCTAGAAGAAGTACATTACTCTTTTCAATCTCAACATCATCAAGTTCACTGGAAGAAAACTGATCAAGTTTATTCCCACCTATGTTAAGCTCAGAAGCCAATCTCTTGTAGTGATTATGAACCGCAACAGACAAAACTTTTTTAGCGTGTTCCTGTCCGATGACATGCTGGTCAAGAAATGATTTAATTACGCTTGGTCTTTGAAGGTTGAACACCGGTTTTTCATCTGACCCTTTGGGAGGGAGAGCTTTTTCACCAAGTTCGCGATCGATAATGGTCTTGCAAACTCTTACGCAAGAATCGCAGATGTAAACGCTTGCTGGACCAGCAATCATTTTTTTAACTTCACCTTGTGGTTTTCCACAAAATGAGCAAAAGTTGATTTTGGTCGGTTTAGCCATCGGTTACTTGATTATTCCTTCGGTTTCTTGGAGATTACTTCGTCTACTATACCGTAGTCCTTTGCTTCCTCTGCCGACATGTAATAGTCTCGATCGGAATCTTTTTCTAGTTGCGATGTAGTTTTTCCGCTGTGTTGAGACAGAATTTCGTTAATTGTTCGCCTCCAACGTAAAATTTCCTTAGCGGCGATAGAAATATCGGAAGTTTGACCACCTGCACCTCCACTCGGTTGGTGAATCATGACACGGCTATTAGGTAATGCAAAGCGTTTGCCTGGAGTTCCTGCGGCAAGGATTACGGTACTCATACTCGCGGCCATGCCTATGCAGTAAGTCACAATATCACACTCCATGAAATTTAATGTATCGTAAATTGCCATACCATCGGAAACGCTTCCTCCGGGAGAGTTAATATATACATGGATATCCTTTTTAGGATCTTCCATCTGCAGAAAGAGTAACTGAGCAACAATTGAGTTAGCTACATAATCATCAATAGGCGTTCCTATAAATACAATTCGGTCCCGAAGTAATCGACTATAAATATCCCAGGCTCGCTCTTGGCGACCTTCGCGTTCATAAACATATGGTAATGGTAAATAGGCGCCCATGTCTTCGATTTGTTTGTTCGTTAAATAAAATTTTTAGTGTGAGTGTTCGCCTTCGATATCACAAACTTTTTCCTTGGCTTTTGAGGCAACCAATTCAAGAGTTTTATCGTGTAGGACGTCCTGCCTGAGGCGGTTTATACGTGCTTGGTCCTTAGCTAATTCCTGAACATAAGCTTGCGGGTCAGTACGCATCATCATTGCTTCACGAGTTGCAGCTTGGGCTAAGTCTTCGTTAGACACTTCGACTTTTTCCAATTCGGCGATTCGTCCAAGAGTGATAGTAATTTTAACCCGAGCTTGAGCCTGCACTTGTGCTTCCTTCCAAAGTTCATCCCTTTTGCTCTCCATATCTTCCTGTTTAGCACCTTGTTGGATTGCCCGTTGTACATTGGATTGAAAAATAGCCTTGGATTCATTTTCCACTGCCTGCTGTGGTAAAGGAAAGTCTGGTATCTCCAGGAATTTTTGGGTGACCTGTCCACGTTTGCCGTCGGTATTTTCTCTTTCTTTACGAGAAACTAGGTCGTCTTTAATCTTCTTTTTTAAATCGTCAAGATTTTCTACTTTGAGGGCTTTTAAGAAACTTTCATCCTCAGCAGATGGGGCTTTTTTTTCTCGGACTTCATGAATCTCGAGGGAGTAGGTTACTTTTTTACCAGCAAGGGGTGCGACTTCAAAGTCTTCTGCAAAATCCGCATCAACTTCTTTCTTCTCGTCTTTTTTCATGCCGATCACCGCTTGGGCAATTGCGTCCACTCCCAATCCCTTGGCTTGCCCTGCTTCTTCCCATGTATTGGATTGTTTTCCGTACATGGGTTTATCTGGTAGAAGTTCGGCAACTGGAGAACCATCAAGCATTCCTTCGTAAGAACATTTCACATAGTCACCCACTTCAATTGCTCTTTCGACTTCTTCGAAAGAAGCTCTTTGGTCACGAAGTGAGTCCAACTCTTTAATCACATCTTCGTCCTGAGCTTCAGTCGGATGAGTGGACAGTTCAAATTCCTCGTACTTGGGTAATTCAAAATCCGATTCTATATCCACGGTTATCTCTATAGTTGCTGGTGTTCCAGCCTTCACTTCTCCGGGTTCTACCTTTAGGATTGAATATACTTTAATATCTTTATTTTCTAAAACCGCCTCGTAGGCAGCAGTTGAAACTTTTCGACTCAGTTCTTGGGTGATTTCACTCGCATATTTTTTACGAACTACTTGCTCCGGGGCTTTCCCTTTGCGGAAACCAGGTATGTTCGCAAGGCGACTTAACTCTTTGCATACTTGATTACCTTTTTCAGACATTTCATCTGAATCAAAAGTTACATTAACAATTTTACGAGCGTCTCCTGCTTCTTTAATTTCTACATTCACGGCTAAAGTTCAAAGAATATTAATTGGTTTTATATATGGTCTATGTGGAAATGCATCGAGCACAACACAAAGAATTACTTCATCAAAAAAAACCTTTAGGGTCAACGAGATAAAGGGAAACTTTACTTCAGATGTTTGGAGACCACGGGATCAGTTGAACATTTGAAATAAGATCTGCCAAATCAGAAATTTTGTCTAAGGAATCACTCATTCCGCTAGGTGAAAAGTCTTTTATTTGAAGAATCCATTCACCCGTTTGTGAATGTTGACCTATAATTTTGTATTGTTCGGAATCTAATTTATCTTCGATATCTTTTTTTTGTACCCCATTATTGGGGAGAAGGTAAACTTCCGATGCCCGGTAGAAAAAATATTTATTTTCATCAACGAATTTCGGACTGATTGATTTTTCTTGGGCAAGAACAAAGAGCCTTTCTGACCGAAATGAACCAGATGATTCAATAATCCATGAGCGTTGGTAAATAGTGTTTTCCTGATTCGTTATGGTCTGATTGTTTTCAAAATAGACTACGATGCCATGCGGGATTTTTTCTTTAATTTGTCTGGGGATTGAGATAAATGGACTCCCATCAGATGCACATTTTAAAGATTTATAATTTCCTAGGCGTTCTCTAGTTTTCGTCGCTTTTTTTTCTAAAGCATAGCGTACGAGCATTGAAGACAAGGCAATCCCGATGGCAATACCGATCCAAATTGAGAGTGATCTTTCTTTTTTAGAAATAGACATTAAAAATTCGTTCGTTTTATAATTGAGAGTTTCTGCTGTAATGAATCTTTTTACTTTCGGCAAGCGTTGACATTTGAGAAATTGGTAAAATTAATATTTTACGATCAAATAGTTTTTCGTTCATCTGATTATATGTTCGTTCCCATATATCGAAATCAAAATAATTAATTGAACATTCGATGCAGTTGTGGAATGTATAATTCGGTGTTAATACATACCGCAAGAATTCGTGTAAGGTATAAAGAAACCGATCAAATGGGTTTGGTTTATCATGCCAACTATTTTACTTGGTTTGAGATTGCCCGAATCGAATTATTGGATCACTTAGGGTGCCCGTATGTAGAACTTGAAAAAGAAGATTTCTTGTTACCCGTTCTATCGTGTAATGCCACCTTCCATTTACCTGCTTTTTTTGATGACCGCCTGGACGTTGAAGTCAAGATAGAGGAAATGCCATTGGTGCGAATCAAAGCTTGTTATGAAGTTCGCAGGAACACTGATTTGATCGCCACGGGTGCCACAAAACATGCGTTCGTATCTGGAGAAGGTAAGGTCATTCGTCCCCCTCAGAAATTCATTGATTTAGCTAAAAAGAAGTTTGGGAATTAGTTTAACTGATCGAATTGAGGTAATGGCGAACGATTTCATCCGCGACCTGCTCGGTCCTTCGTTGATCGGTTGAAATAACCTGATCTGCGAGGAGATATTTTGGTTCTCTTTTTCGAAGAAGGGATTTGATTTCATTCATTGGATTTTCACTTTGGAGAAGAGGGCGTGAATTGTTTTTCGATGTTCTTTCCAAAATTGTTTTAACAGATGCATGAAGGGAAAAGACTTTACCTTTGGATTTTAAAATTTCGACCATCCCTTCAGGAATAGGAAGTCCACCCCCGCAGGAAACTACGCAACCCGATTGGGGGTGACCTGATTGAATAAATTTTTTTTCAAGTTCCCTGAATTTTTTTTCACCCTGAATTTTAAAAATATTACTAATTGAAGATCCGATTAGGTTCTCAATTTGTTCGTCGGAATCAATAAATTGAAGCTTTAATTTTTGAGCGGTTAATAAACCTGCAGAGCTTTTACCTGTTCCCATAAAACCGATTAGGTATAGGTTTGGTAGAGAACTAGTTTTTTCCTTTGGATTCATTATCTAGAGAAGATAAGAAATTGATAAGTGCTTGCGAATCAGAGAAAATAAAGAAATAATATAATAATGAATAATGACTCAGTGGAAGTCACAGTAAAAGGAGTAATGCCAACATCCAACGGATGTGCAATCTTTTTGGGTAACGACGAAAAGACATTTGTAATTTATGTTGATCCTGCAATCGGTAATGCAATCAACATGACGATTAATCAGGTGAAGAAGGAAAGGCCTCTGACCCACGATCTTATCGGATTAATTTTAAGAGGTTTAGAGACTCAAATTGAGCGTGTCCTTATCAATGATGTGGATGAAGGAACTTTTTTCGCCCGCATTATTTTACAAATGGAGAATGAATTGGGGAAAAAGATTATTGAATTAGATGCCCGCCCTAGTGATTCCATTGTGCTTGCTTTACAGATGAAACAACCGATTCATGTTTCTACGAAAGTGTTAGAGAATGTGGAGGACATGTCCGAAATTCTCGAGCGCATTCTTCGTAAGCAAGATTAGGATTTAGTGGAACGATTGGTGAAGTGATTTCAACCTTGGAATCATCTCGTGTTGATCAGATTACTACTTTGCCTGAGTCGTTAATCGAAGGCCAGTGGCCGACTGCTCTTGCACCGATGCAGGATGTGACAAATTTACCCTTTATGAAAGTTGTGGCCAAGAGGGGATCGCCGGACTTTTTCTTTACAGAATTCTTTCGAGTGCATGCTAATTCGAGAATTGATAACGAAATTCTTTCCTCAATTACTCAAAATCCAACCCAACAGCCTGTTTTTGCACAACTTATTGGAGAAAATATTGAGGATTTGAGACGAACAGTACAAGATTTTGAATCCTATCCAATTGCAGGTATCGATTTAAATTTAGGATGTCCAGCCCCACGAGTCTTTAAAAAAAATGTGGGGGGAGGTTTACTAAGATCCCCTGAACAAATTCTTAGAATTTTGGAAATGCTTCGAAGTGAAGTAAATTCTTTGCTCACGGTTAAGATGAGAATTGGTTTTGAAGATGATCGTTTTTTCGATGAATTATTACAGGTAATGAATCAAACCAATGTTGATTTGTTAAGCCTGCATGCTAGGACAGTTTTAGGTGGATATCGATCAGCACCCAGTTATGAACATGTCAAAAAAGCAGTAGGAAATGTCGTTTGTCCGGTTTTATTAAACGGAAATGTGACATCTTACAAAAGCGCGAATAATTTGAAGCAACTGACTGGTTCACATGGGGTAATGATCGGAAGGTCTGCGATTCGAAATCCTTGGATATTTAGACAAATTCGTGAAGATCAGGCTGGCTTACCAGTTTTTCGCCCTACAATGTCCGATGTTAATGATTATATCATGGAGCTTTATGCATCGATAGAAAAACCCGGAGTTGTAGAGACGAAAAATGTTGGTCGAATGAAGAAATTCCTTAACTTTATTGGGTTATCTGTAGACCCAGATGGGCAATTTCTACATGGAATGCGACGAGTACAGACGAAAAAAGAACTGTTTGATGTTTGTTCCACTTTTTTAATTAAAGAGGGGCGAGCTGAACAACTTTACAATCTTGAACCATTTGAAGGTTTAGTAGCGAGGCCGAGTTCAGAAACTTCTTATTCAACATGCCAACTTGGGTAAAATGATAAAGAACAAATTTTCTTTAACTGATCTATGGAAAAAAATTTGGATTCCATTGAGTGCTTCACTAGGAACTTATCTCTTTCTTCTTCTTGCTCAACCCCCAAGAGATTCTCCGGAGTGTGCTTATTTTTTCTTACTACCCGCGATTAGCTGGTTTTGTTTTAAACCTAAATTAAAGACGGTCGCATTTACATTTTTCTTAGCTGGCATATTGTACCATCTTTCGTTGGTCGGTTGGATGCGGCATATTTCTTTTGGAGGATTGTTGTCGGCATGTATTCTTCTATCTCTTTATCATTTACCTTGGTTTTTATTGGCACGGATTTTAGTCCCTCGTGCGGCAACGAGTTCATTTAAGTACAGGTTTTTGGTTCTTCTCATTCTTCCCTCTGCGTGGGTATCAATGGAATGGATAAGGTGTCAGTTTACCCTTGGTTTTCCTTGGTGTCCCTTGCCAGTAACTCAATGGGAACGGCCAATTTTATTGCAGACATCCCAGTGGTTAGGATCTTGGGGCGTATCCTTTTTTCTCGTACTTTTTAATTTGTGTCTTTCTTCTTACCTACATCATTTATTGGTTAGGAGGCGGGAATCGAAAGGAGGAGTCTTTGGAAATATCTGTCCAGATTTTTATTTAGCCATGATCGTTTTTGTTTTCATGGTGAGTCCATTCTTTCTTTTTAAAAATAAACCTCCGTCTGAAAGTCAAAAGATTCAAGTGGGTATTTGTCAGCCTTACTTGAGGGAGAAATGGAAGGGAGGAAATGCGGAGATTCATAAGGATACATTAAAAAGGCAGACTCAATTTCTTGGATTGATGAATCCTGATCTAATTGTTTGGCCTGAAGCTTCTACCCCCTATGCCTTGAACAAAGATTCCGCCTGGGTCGAAGAACTTTCAAGGCAGACCCAAACTCCTTTGCTTATTGGTGCGGTATTGAAAGGTTATGACTCAATCTATAACACAATCGCAGAAATTCTTCCTGAAACTGGATTTAAAGATAATTGGTATGCGAAGAGGGTTCTTGTTCCATTTGGTGAGTATGTACCTTTTCCGTTTAAATGGATTCCTGGATTACGAAAATTAGTTGGACCAGTTGGCAGTTTTAAGAAAGGGAATGAAGTCAAAACCTTTACAGTTAATTCAAAAAGGAATGAATCCACTCCATTAAAAATTGGCCCCCTTATTTGCTATGAAGATATATTCCCTCGATTGTGTAGAGAAACTGCTCTTTCTGGGGTAGATCTTTTTTTTGTTACCACGAATGATGCTTGGTTTGGAGAGGAGGGTTGTGCAGAACAGCACGCGGCACATTCAGTCCTTCGTGCAATCGAAACGCAAACCCCCTTTCTTCGTTGCGGTAACGCTGGTTGGTCGGGGTGGATTGATCCGAATGGATATCAGCGAGAGGTATTAAGAGATGGGGCAGGTAGTATTTATTTCGAAGGTGCGACTGTGCTAAATCTTTCAATTTACCCTCAAAAGATTTCGTTTTATGTTCGTTATGGAGATTGGTTTGCCTATTTTTGTCTAATCATCACATTTTTATTATGTATGCTTCTTTTTAGAAAAAACCAAAACAATGATTATTTAGTTTGAAGAAATTTTCTTCTTGTCCATTTTAATAATGTTATTGGTGTTGTAATCTAATAATAAATTGCAAATGGAATCTAGTACAATAAATTACGAATATCTAGTCGGTCAAATTCAACGAAATTTACCTACTCTGCCAACCATTGTGAATGAGTTAACGAATGTGTTACAGAATCCAGATGCTTCTACATTTGCTGTAGAGGATGTTATGATGTCAGACCAATCGATGACGATGAAAATTTTGCGGGTAGCGAATACCTCCTTTTATCGTGGTAGTCGAGAACGAGTAACTGATGCAAATGAAGCGATTGGAACACTTGGCTTTGAGAAAATAAGAAATGTGGTCTTGACCGCATCGGTGTTCAAAATGTTTTCAGGGCCATCGGCTGAGCAGAAGTTTTCGCTCGAGGGACTTTGGAAGCATTGCCTTGGGGTAGCTTCAGCATCACGTTGTATCGCTAATTTTCTTGGTAAGTCATGGCATGAAAGAGCTTACACCTGCGGGTTAGTTCACGATATTGGGAAAGTCGCTCGATTTAAACTTGATGAAGGTGAAGCTGCGCAAGATTTTTTAAAGGATTCTCAGACTTCTCTTGATAAAAAGATTAATTTTTATAAATCAGAATTAATCAACCAATCTCCGCGTCACGATTATCTCGGTTACTTGATTTGTAAAAATTGGGGCTTGTCTGGTTTTGTAGAAGGAGTTGTCAGATGGCACCATGAGCCTATCCCGGAACGGCGGCAAAAAGTGACATCGACAGAGGCACACGATCTGATCGATTTAGTTATATTGGCAAATTGGGCTGTGAATGAACAAAAGTTTGGTTTTAGCGGACATGAAACCCCTGATAAACCAACTGATGCTTTACTCACTCGCCTTAATTTACATTCAACTCAAATTGATCAATTATATTCGCATATTGAAAACGAATTAAAAATGACAGAAGATTTCTGCAACCTACTTGATGAGGGTGGCGTTTAAATAAAAATTTTCAATTTAGGTTGATTCCGATTATTGAATTAATTAAGTAGGTTGTGTGGGAACAGAAATTATTGGTGGATTTATAGATTACAATTCTATTGGCGAAGAGTTAAAAGATAACTTGCCAACACTTCCCTCTGTGTTCGAATCTCTTTCGGATATGCTTAAAGATCCAAATTCTCCAACTCACTCTATCCGCGACATTATGAAGTCGGATCAAACTTTGACCATGAAAGTTTTACGTGTGGCTAACAGCGTACATTATCGTGGTGAAAGAGAAAGAGTCACCGATGTTGGAGAGGCGATTAGTACACTTGGTTTCGACAAGATTCATATGGTTATTCTAACCGCATCAGTCTTTAAAGCTTTCTCTTTCAAGAACGCCAAAGATCTCAATTATGACCCTGTCGAATTATGGAAACATAGTTTAGGCGTTGCGGTTGCATCCTCAACTATTGCCGAATTAACAAGTTATTGCCAAAGACAGAGGGCATATAGCTGTGGATTAGTACACGACATCGGAAAGGTCGCTCGTCTACAACTGCACCCTCAATCATTCTGTGAGGATGTGGGTGATGCTCTCTATGAGGAAATTCCTTTCATTGAAGTAGAAAAAAAGAAGAATTCCCCGACTCATGATCGAGTAGGTCAAATTGTGTGTAAAGAATGGGGGCTAAACAGAGATGTAGAGTCGGTCATTCGCTGGCATCATGAACCTAATATTATTGAAAGGGGAACGGTTGGGGAGGACGAACTTAATAATTTAATTGATGTTGTTTCTGTCGGGAATTGGCTTTCTCACTCTTTACATTTAGGTTTTAGCGGTCATCGATCTCACGGGGAAATATCTTCTGAGATAATGGAAAGATTATCGCTCGATGATGACCAACTAGATTATTTCAAGCAAGAAACACGAGAGAACTTTAAAGAATTTCGAAATTTTTTGAATTTAATCGAACGTGCCTTCGGATAGTTTTTTTCGTATACACTTGCCATTTTTGTTATTAATTCTCATTCGTAGTTATCTTTATTATTTTTCAAGGAATTTACCTTAAACACAAATAACATCAGTCAATGTCTATTAAAATTGGAATTAATGGTTTCGGTCGAATCGGCCGTTTAGTTTTTCGCGCTCTTGTCGATCAAGGTTTGCTTGGGAGCAAATTTGATGTGGTGGCAATCAATGACTTGGTTCCGTCTGACAATCTTGCCTACTTATTAAAATATGATTCAACACAAGGTCGTTTTAACGGAACCGTTGAAGCACCTACCGATGACTCTCTTGTTGTAAACGGTCATACCATAAAATGCCTTGCTGTCCGTGAGGGACCGGCTGCTTTGCCGTGGGGCGATCTTGGAGTTGATATCGTAATCGAATCGACTGGTCTTTTTGTTAGTAAAGAAGCCGCAGAAGGTCATTTAACAGCAGGGGCGAAAAAAGTTATCATAACTGCACCAGCAAAGGGTGATGTTAGAACAATTGTTCTTGGCGTGAATGACGATGAACTTAAAGCCGATGATCATATTGTATCTAACGCTTCCTGCACCACCAATTGCTTGGCTCCTATGGTAAAGGTAATCCTCGAGAATTTTGGTATAGTGGAAGGTTTGATGACCACGGTACATAGTTACACGGCAACTCAGAAACCAGTAGATGGTCCATCAATGAAGGACTGGAAGGGTGGTCGAGGTGCTGCAATTAATATTATACCTTCAACAACCGGTGCTGCGAAAGCAGTTGGACTTGTTCTTCCCGAGGTTCAAGGGAAGCTCAGCGGTATGGCGTTTCGTGTGCCTACACCAACAGTTTCTGCCGTTGATTTAACAGTTAAGACAGAGAAATCAACTTCCTATGAAGAGATTTGTCAAAAAATGAAAGAAGCCTCCGAAGGTTCGTTAGCTGGAATATTGGATTACACTGGAGATGAAGTGGTGTCATCTGACTTTATTCACTGCCCTGCATCGTCAATTTTTGATGCGGGTTCTGGAATGGGTTTAAGTGATACATTTTTCAAACTTGTTTCTTGGTATGATAATGAGTGGGGTTACAGCAACCGTTGTGTCGATTTGCTCAAAAAAGTAGCCAATTTTGTTTAGCCATCCAGCATTGCTCTCTTTCTTTTTCTGTTGGGTTTCAAAGCTGTTGTATTCCAGTTTAGTTTAATTTTATCATGACTAGAGTTAAAAACATTGATGATGTAAATCTTCAAGGTAAGCGAGTATTTGTCCGGGTTGATTTTAATGTTCCTATGGATGCGAACGGAAAAATTACCGATGACACTAGAATCAACGCTGCTTTGCCTACGATTAAGAAACTTCATGAACAGGGTGCAAAGGTTATATTAGCCAGTCACTTGGGAAGACCAAAGGGAAAGCGAGTTGAGACGATGAGCCTTGCTCCGATTGCACCTTTACTTTCAGACAAACTTTCTCTCCCGGTTTTGTTTTTAAACGATTGTATTGGAAGTGAAGTTGATGATGCTCTCAAGGATTTACAGGATGGTCAAATTGCACTTTTAGAAAACCTTAGGTTTCATAAAGGTGAAACAGAAAATGATCCGATTTTCGCTCAAGGCCTGGCCTCCCATGCGGATGCTTACGTCAATGATGCTTTTGGTACTGCACACCGAGCACATGCTTCTACTTATGGTGTTGCTGAACTTTTACCCATTAAGGTTTCTGGATATCTTATTGCGAAAGAACTTGAATTTCTTGGTCAAAAAACGACGACACCCGATCGACCTTTTGCCGTTATTTTGGGAGGTGCCAAAGTGAGCGACAAAATCATGGTTATCGATTCGCTCATCGATAAAGCAGATGTCATTATTATAGGAGGGGCAATGG
>Ga0209711_10002516_pt1 | contig 16282 bp, 12 predicted proteins | sample ArcticOcean_MG_C_7_FD_187441 | JGI IMG/M metagenome (GOLD analysis project Ga0209711, IMG submission 187441) | Marine microbial communities from western Arctic Ocean - ArcticOcean_MG_CB11_88 (SPAdes) (version 2) | ecosystem: Environmental > Aquatic > Marine > Oceanic | place: Arctic Ocean... | reverse complement strand
AAGCAATTTGTGTAGCAGCTATTGGTATGTTTGCAAAAATTGGTGTTACAGTAAATCTTGATGCAAAAACTAAGAGTCAGCATTTCTCTGAAGTAAAAGAGGGTGATGCTAATGGAATGACTAGTGATATGTACATGTTAGGTTGGGGTGTTCCAACTTTTGACAGTCACTATGTATATTCATACTTGTTTGAAAGCTCTGGTAGCTGGAATAAAGTAAATTTCAGTAACGCTAGAGTCGACGAATTAGTTGCGGCAATGGGTGTTGAAACAAACTTAGATGAAAGAAATGCTATGATTGCTGAAGCTTGGGATATTACTCAAGACGACGTAACATATCTTCCTTTACATCACCAAGTTGTTAATCAAGCAGCAAAAAGTAATGTCGATGTTCCAATTAGGATGAACAACGAACCATTATTTAGATTTGCAAATGTAAACTAAAAAAGTTATATTTTTCTGGTCAGTTATCTGGCCAGAAAAACATTTCAAGTTGATGTAACATAAACGTCCTTTACATCACCAAGTTCTCCATGTTTATCTATTTCTTTAAAAGACTCTTACAATCTGTTCTTGTAATGATTGTTGTGGCTTTTGTTTCCTTTTCTTTATTCAATTTTGTTGGTGACCCTGTCAATAGCATGACTGGAATAGACGCCTCATACGAAAGACAAGCAGAGGTTAGAGAGATTCTAGGATTAAATGATCCAGTCTATATTCAATTTTCAAGATTTTTAGGTAATGTTATTCAAGGCGATTTCGGCATATCTTATCAACTAAAAAGAGAGGTTTCAGATTTAATTGCTGAAAGAATGCCAGCTACTCTCGAATTAGTATTTGTATCTGCTATTCTGGCAATAGTATCAGGCGTCATTTTAGGGGTTTATACAGGAATCCATAGAGACAGCTTTATTTCAAATATCATCCTTGTTGTTTCACTTGTTGGTGTTTCTCTTCCTACATTCATTATAGGAATACTATTAATTTACCTATTTTCTGTAATACTGGGAATTCTTCCTTCTTTTGGAAGGGGTGAAGTTGTAGAGTTAGGTTTTTGGGCAACAGGTTTTTTAACTGCTTCTGGACTTAAGGCATTAATATTACCTTCAATCACATTAAGTTTATTTCAAATGACATATATCATCAGATTGGTTCGTGCAGAAATGATGGAAATACTTCAAACGGATTATATTAAATTTGCTAGAGCTAGAGGTATCAAAGAAAATACTATCAATTATAAGCATGCTCTTAAAAACGGCTTAATACCAGTAATTACTATTACCGGTATTAATATTGGAACCTTAATAGCCTTTTCAATTATTACAGAAACTGTTTTCCAATGGCCTGGGATGGGCCTACTATTTATTAACGCAGTATACTTTGTTGATATACCGATAATGTCGGCCTACATGATTATGGTTGCCTTTATTTTTGTTATGATAAATTTCATTGTTGATATCACCTATTATTTTATCGACCCAAGAATAAGACTTAAGGAAGAGGCAAGCTAGAGATGTTAAAAAAAACCTTTAATAAAATTTATGATACCGATATAGGGTATAGCTTTTTTAACTCAAAAATTGCAGTTATCTCTACTACTATTTTATTCATTATTTTACTTTGTTCAGTTTTTGCTGGAGTAGTTTCCCCCTACAACCCTTTTGATCCAGCTTCAGTCTCATTAATGGATGCATTTACCCCACCTTCATGGTCTGAGGGTGGAAGCTCTAGCTTTATTCTTGGAACAGATCAACAGGGAAGAGACATGTTCTCAACAATTATCTATGGCTCAAGAATTTCATTAATCGTCGGATTTGCATCAATACTTTTTGCGATGACACTTGGAGTATTCCTTGGTGTTACTGCTGGCTATATAGGTGGTAAATATGAGATAGTTGTCATGCGAATTACAGATGTCCAATTAACAATACCAAGTATTCTAATGGCTCTACTCGTAAATGGTATCGCGAAATCATTCATTTCACAATCGATGCATAGTGACATGGCAATTTACGTGTTAATTTTTGCGATTGGTATCTCTGAATGGCCACAGTTTGCTAGAGTTTCTAGAGCGTCTACTCTGGTTGAAAAAAATAAAGAATATGTTTCAGCTTCGAGAATTATAGGACTATCAAACATTCTAATTATGTTTAAACATATCTTACCAAACATACTTAGGCCTCTCTTAGTGATTGCTACAATCGGATTAGCTCTTGCAATAATCACAGAATCTACATTAAGTTTTTTAGGCGTAGGGGTGCCGCCCACCACACCTTCACTAGGGACATTAATTAGATTTGGAAATAGTTTTTTATTTTCAGGTGAATGGTGGATTACATTTTTCCCAGCTATCTTTTTAATCGTTTTAGCTTTATCTATTAACCTATTGGGAGATTGGATGAGAGACGCCTTAAATCCAAAATTAAAAATAAGATGAGTTTTTTAGAGGTTAAAAATTTAAATATTAGCTATCCAACTAGAAAAGAAACAATTGTTGCTAGTAAAGATGTTGAGTTCACATTGGAAAGGGGTGAAATATTAGGCATAGTTGGTGAATCTGGCTCTGGAAAATCTACCATTGCAAATGCCATCATAAATTTAATTGATCCGCCAGGAGAAATAACAAGTGGATCAATTAAAATTGATAATTATGAATTAAGAGATAACGAAGAGCTCATTCAAAAAATTAGAGGAAAGAAAATTGGATTTGTTTTTCAAGATCCTCAAACATCCTTAAATCCATTATTTAAAATAAAAGATCAATTAATTGAAACTATTCAAACACATCTAAATTTAAACTATCAAGATGCATTGAAAAAATCGATTCAACTCTTAGAAGAAGTTGGAATAGATAACGCTGAAAAAAGAATTGAAGATTATCCTCATCAATTTAGTGGAGGAATGCGCCAAAGGGTTGTTATTGCTTTAGCAATAAGTTGTGAGCCAGATTTAATTATAGCTGATGAACCAACAACTGCTCTAGATGTAAGTATTCAACATCAAATACTAGAACTACTTAAAGATCTTACTAAAAAAAGAAATTTAGGTGTAATTATTATTACGCATGATATGGGCGTTATTGCTGAGACAACAGATAAAGTTATTGTTATGAGACATGGGCTTATTGTTGAGCAAGGTGATACTAAAGAATTGTTAACGAACCCTAAATCTAATGAGGCTAGAAGCTTAGTTATTTCTGTGCCGCCCACAAATAAAAAAATTGATAGATTCAGACTTATTAGTCCTGATGGAAAAGAAATTACATCTGATTCTAAAAATTTAACAAAAAAAATCATTAAGACTTGGGGAGTTAGAGAAAAAAATAAAGATAAAAAAGTTTTACAACTGGCAGGTGTTACTAAAATTTTTGATGATAAATCTTTGATAAGTAATTTTTCATTTGGATCAAAAAATGAGTCTACTAATAAAGTAGAGAAGGCAGTTGATAATGTATCTTTTGAGCTTTTTGAAGGCGAAACTCTAGGTTTAGTTGGTGAATCTGGTTCAGGAAAATCAACAATAGCAAAAATAATTACAGGGCTTGTAAGGCCAAGTAATGGAGAAATTTTTTATAATGACATCTCACTTTATAATTCAAAAAGAAAATATCAAATTGATAAGAGCAGGGGCCAAATTCAGATGATATTTCAAGACCCATATTCATCTTTAAATCCAAGATTTAAAGTAAGAGACATAATATCTGAACCAATAAAGCTTTTTCAAAAAAATATTAATAAGAATGAGCTCACGCAAAATCTTTACGATTTGATAGATATTGTTGGAATGTCAAGACAGTCATTGGATCGATATCCTCATGAATTTTCTGGTGGACAAAGACAAAGAATATCAATTGCTAGAGCTTTAGCTACAAGACCAAGCTTATTAATTTGTGATGAACCTACTTCTGCTTTGGATGTGAGCATACAAGCACAAGTATTAAATCTTTTAAAAGATATTCAAGATGAACTTCACCTTACTATGTTGTTTATTAGTCATGATCTTCCTGTAATTAGACAAATGTGTAATAGGATTGTAGTTCTTAAAAATGGAAGTATTTGTGAAACAAAAGAATCTGAAGAATTATTTAACAATCCATCACACCCTTATACTAAAGAACTTATTAGGTTAATGCCTAAAATTGAATCTATAATTTAGTTAATTTATAATGGCTTGTAATCTATATCGTATTTGAAATAACGAGGTCCAACCATATCTAAAGCCTCCTTGCTTTGCCAAATTGGATCACATGGCAAGCCTAGTATATTTACAGCTAAGCCATACTTGATTGTTTCAGCAGTAACAGGATCACCAGTGTTAGCATCAAACATACAAATCAAATCTGGAGTAGTTGCGAGAACCTTCTCACCTTCAACCGCAACTAAAAACTCATTTTGAAAATCAACTTTTGCATCTCGATTAGAGAAATTATCTATGCCTTCAAGTTTTACTACGCCACGATTAAAGCCACCCTCACTATACCTTTCAACATCTCGAACCCTTCCTTTAAAAAGATGCTTACCATTTAATTCTTTTATAAGTATTTGATATGCATTAAAACTATGCTTTTCTATTACTGATCCAATATGATGAATTAAAGACAGGCTGCCTTTAATCAAATATTTTTTACAATCCTTAGCTGATACTGGGTAAAGGCTGCACATCGCTGAACCTCCCATTTCAATAGTTATCGCACGCGCAAGCTTCTCAGTCCAAACATTGCTGATAGTATTATAATTACAGCCATTGCCTTTTTCATCTACCATTGCCATTGGTGTTGCACTTATTCCCCCCAAGGTAAAGGTTACCATTTGTAATTCAGGAAAAGCCCTTCCCATAGCATCTCCATCTATTATTGGTAGTCCTAATTTTGATGCTGCTGCGAATGGAATTGTAGAATTTAAACCTCCAGCTTCAATACATAAAATCGCTGCTACTGGCTTTGTTAACATTTTTTCAATCATTGGAATTAATTGAGCAAACTCGTTACCAGAGGGAAATTTCTCAACCATTACTGTAGGTGCCCCCATCATTGCGATAGGCAGTATTAATGCGTCATCTGGAAGAGTTTCTATATCAATAACTTTGACACCTCCTGACTCTTCTATGGTTTGTTGTGCCATTAATTTTCCAATATAAGGATCTCCTCCACCTCCTGAACCAAGAACAGCACCTCCTATGGCAACAGCATTTATAGACTTATTATCTACAAAAGATAGTTTTTTAATACTCATTAGAAGTCCTCCATTGAAAGGTCACCAACTACAGTCACATTGATTAATAAGTTATTGCCTGGCAAGTATGAAAGAGGCATATCTGAAATTGTTAAAACCGAAATAGACTTAGGATCAGCATGTCTTTTGACTGCAAGACTAGTAGCCTCAGCTGTTACTTCCTCTATTGCGCTATCACGATTGACCTCATCATTTAGCAATACTATGCGAGAGACCTGTCCACTAACTTGGGCGATTGCTGCACCTACTGCATTAGCAAGGTCATTATTTTTGGGGATTACAACTTCTAACCCATCAACCTTAGAGGGCATCATTACGCTTCCACCGCCAACGGCTATAACAGGTATAACCTTACCACTTGTTCTAGCTCTTGCAACTTGTTCAGAAACCATCTTGTCTAATATTTCAATAAGTTTTTCAAGAGAGCTTATTGATGGTGGGGCTTTATTTCCAATTTGACATCGCCCTGAGGCAACAGCAAGGTCAGTTGCAGTTAATGTATCGCCACCAAATACTTTAGCTTTTTGTAGAAGCTCATGTCCAACAGAAACTGGCCCAATAGTCAAAGGCTCATTAAGGCCAACAACAGATCCACCACCTAGCCCAATGCTAATTACATCAGGCATTGCAAAATTAGTTCGGACATCGGCTACCATAACAGAAGTGCCAGCCAGCCTTGGAAAGCCATCTTTTACTTCTCCAACATCTGTCGTGGTTCCGCCTATATCGACCACTAAGGCATCTTGCAAACCCGACAGAAACGCAGCACCTCGCATTGAATTAGTTGGGCCACAAGCAAAAGTAAGTACGGGAAGCTCAATGACCTCTTTTGCCTCAATTAACGTTCCATCATTACGGGTAAAAAACATTGGGCATGAGAGATTTAAACTTTTCTGGAGAAGCTTAAAGGAGTCTACAACTTCTTCTGCAAGTGGCTTCAATGAGGCATTTATAATTGCAGCATTCTCCCTTTCTAGTAATCCCATACCGCCTATACTTTTACTAAGAGTAATACTAAGACTTGGGATTGCTTTAGTTAAAACTTCTAATGCTTCCTTTTCCATATCATCTCTAACAGTTGCAAAGACTGAACTAATTGCAATTTGCTTACAGCCTTTATCACTTAACTCTTTAGCCGCGCTTATAAGCTCATCATGGTCAAGTTGAGATATTTCATTCCCAGTCATTTCATAGCCACCTTTAATCAGCTTATAAGAGCCCTTCATGCCATTAATGAGGGATTTTGGCCAGTCAGTAAAAGGAAGGATTGAAGATCCTGATGGTAAACACATCCTGATTAATCCAGTTGGTGCAAGCTTTGTTCTTTGAATTAAAGCATTCACGAAGTGGGTAGTTCCGATAATTAAAACATCAACATTATCAGAAGTAGTATTTGCCTCTCTCAGTGCAGACTTAATTGCATTTTCAACCCCTGTCAATATGTCAGATGTAGTTGGACTTTTTGCACCACCAAGAAATTTTTCTCCCTCCATTACTACCGCATCAGTATTTGTTCCACCGACATCAACACCAACTCTAATCATTTATATTCTCCAGCTTTTTTTCATATTATTTAACCATTTTTCCGTTGTGACCATGAATCAATTGCAACTGCAATAACAATTACAAGTCCCAGTATTATTCTTTGCCATAATGGATCGATTTGATTCAAATTAAATCCATTGCTCATGAACGCTAAAAAGAAAGCTGCAGCCACAGTTCTCCAAATGGCGCCCTTACCTCCAGCAATTGAAGTACCTCCAACAATTACAGCAGTTAAAACTGAAAACACAAAACTGAAATCATCCGATGGTTGCGCGGACATAGACCTTGAAGAGCTTACAATACCTGCTAATGCAGCAGCACCTCCAAGCAAAATAAAAGTTGCAGCTTGAACCCTTGAAACATTAACACCTGCTAGGCGAGCTGCCTCCTGATTACCCCCAGTTGCAAAAACATTTCGGCCAAATCTTGTTCGTGTTAGGATTATGCTTGCAATAATCACAACTATAAATGCTAGCCAGGTTGCAGAGGTAATATCAAAAAATTTAGTACGGGCAACTTGCTGATAAGCATCTCCCATTGGCCTCATCAAAGACCTATCACTAATTAGATAACCCAGCCCAAAAAACATAAAAGAGGTTGCGAGAGTAGCTATAAATGAATTAACCTTAAAATAGGTAACTACAATAGCATTAAATGCACCCATCGCAAGTCCAATCCCAACGCCCGCTATAAGTGCTAAAAATATGTTTCCCGTTGCATTTTCAACAAACAAAGCAAACAATGGTGATACAACAAAAATGGAAGAAACAGAGATATCAAAATTACCTGATATGATGACAATTGTCATAAATGAAGCAGCAATAAGAATTGTTGACTGTTGATCCAGAATATTTCTAAGGTTTCTCTCGCTAAAAAACCCGTCAGTTGTTACTGCTAAAATAATAAAAAGCAAAATAGTGATTATGGCGATGCCGTGTTTTTTTGAATACTCTAATGCGGTTTTCATATTATTAATCCTGCTTAAAAGCGGCCTCCATAATTGCAGACTTTGTTATTTGACTTCCCTTTAGTTCAGCGACTACTTTGCCACGGGACATGACTAATGTTCTGTGTGCTAGGCCAATAATCTCTTCAACTTCTGAAGAGATTAATAAAACTGCCTCACCTACTTTTGATAACTGGGATATTAGCTCATAAATTACTTGTTTAGCCCCAATGTCAACACCACGAGTTGGTTCGTCTGCTATAAGCAATTTAGGCTTGTTCATTGCAGCTCTAGCAAATAAAACCTTTTGTTGATTGCCCCCCGATAAGTATTGGACCTCTTTATCTAAGCCACTATGCTTAATCATTGTTGCCACACAACTTGCATCTACCTCACTAAATTCTTCATCCTTATTTAATCCATAAAGCCAAGAGGTAAATTTTTCTAAATATGGTAATGATGTATTTTCTAATAAAGAACGCTCCAATAGAAGCCCTTGATCTCTTCTAGACTCTGGAACCATTGCCATCCCACTTTTTATTGAGTGTGCAACATCCTTTATTAAAAATTCTTTACCATACAATTCTATAGAGCCACTATCGGGCGCTCTATTTCCATATATAGCATGCGCTAACTCGCTGCGACCAGAGCCAACTAGTCCTGCAATACCTAGAATTTCACCTTTTTTTATTTCAAATGAAATATCTTTAAATTCATTTTTGCGAGAAAGATTACTTACTCTTAAAAGAACCTCATTACTATTGTCTATTTTGGGTTTTTTTGGGAACAAGTTACCAACACCTCTTCCAGTCATTCCCTCAATAAGACTATTTTTAGTTTCTTTAGATGTTGGCTCAGTCCTTACCTTTTTACCATTTCTTAATAAAGAAATAGTATCTGAAATTTTTAATACTTCTTCAAGAAAATGAGAGATATAAACTACTGTAGTGCCAGACTTTGCTAAAGAACGTACCAAATCATGAAGCTGTTCAGCCTGGTGACTTGCTAAACGAGCAGTTGGCTCATCAAAAACTATTAATCGAGCATTAGTATTAAGCGCCCTAAGAATCTCAACTTTTTGTTGATCTGCAACTGATAATGACCCTACAAGTCTTGTTGGGTCTATATAGAGATCATACTTTTCCATAACAGTTAAAACTTTTTCTAGTGTCTTCTTACTTGAAACAAATGGACCTATAGTTGTTTCTCTCCCTATAGCAATATTATCGACTACTGTTCGATCTGGTAATAACGATAACTCTTGTGAAATTCCAACTAAGCCATGTTTTACTGCATCTCTTGGTGATGATAAAAAAACCTCATTACCATCGACTTTTATTATTCCTGAGTCATGGCTATGAACACCCAAAATTAGCTTACCTAAAGTAGACTTGCCAGCTCCATTTTCCCCTACTAGGGCATGTATCTTTCCTGTCTCAAAAGAAACAGAACAGTTGATTAATGCATTTGTTGCACCAAAACTCTTATTAGCACTCTCAAGACTGACAAGAATATTGGAATTACTATTGGATTTTTCCACGGGATTTAATACTTATTTAACAATTATACGGTTTCCAAAATGATAGTCTTCTTTAAACAAGCCAAAGCGACTAATATCATGTTCAGGTGGAGCCTCAGTACTCCAATGTCTTGAGGGTTTCCAGCCAAATTGATTTTTTAATATAGCAGATTGCTCTGCTTGTTTTAATGCTGCCAATGATGGATCTATGACTGGAATATTAAATTCATTTTGAATTTTTTCAAAGAAACCAAATTCTAATGTGCAGCCTAATATTATAGACTCAGCACCGTCCTCCTCAATTGCAAGACGAGCAGCTTCCATTAACTTTTTCTCTGTAAGCCCATGATCTACTTGAAACTCAGAAACAGTCATTGCAACATCTCTAAATGAGGCTAGATGATCTCCAAAACCATATTCTATTATTGTCGATTGCATTTCATGCTGCCATTTTTTTTGTCCTATAATAACAGAGAAAGAGTTAGAGAGTTTTAATGCAATTTCAATCGAAGAATGGCATGGCCCAACAACAATCATGTCGCCAGAGATTTCTCTAGAGTCAAGCAAGAACGGATCGTAAAAACATCCAATGATTAGCGCATCGAACCCTTCGATTGATGCTTGTCTTGTTGCCTTAATAAGATCTGAAGCAATAAGTGCATTATAGGTTCTGTACTCAAGATTATCCATTAACCCTACTGATGAAGTTAGTGAAGCTACGTGGATTTCTGAATTTGGAAACTTATGCTTTTTTATCATTTCAGCAAAAAATGCATCATAAGCATCAAACCCTACAGGGTTTAAATACATTATTTTTATTGTAGAATTATTAGTGTTCATGATTTTTAAGGTTTACTTATCTTCTTATAGTAAAAATTAAGATTAGTATTTGTTACTATTAAGAAAGATAAAGCCCTTAGTAGAAATTATTCCTACCAAGGGCTTTAGAGTTATATATTAACCGTCCCACTGTGCTGAAAATTTAGAGACATTCTCAGACGTAATTATGCCATTATCAGGTGCACTAGAAAGCGGATCAATTCCACCCTGATCAACGCCATTTTTCAATGCATCAACCATTGCTTCCATTGCATATGTTCCCTCATCTCCTGGGGCACCATAGACTCCACCATACCATGAACCATCCTTAATGCCAGCAATTGCTGGTGCAGATCCACCCAAACCAATTAGCTTAATTTGACCAGTCATTCCCTCATCAGCTAGAACAATTGCTGCTCCCTGAATTGATTGGTCAGCACCGACCATGACATCAAACGACTTATTCATGCTAAGGATATCTTGTGTAGCAGTTATACCGCCCTCAGGCCCAAGATACTTTCCTTCACCTTCAGCAACAACTTTAATTGAAGGATGTTGAGAAATGACATCATCAAAACCTTGTCTTATTGCATCATCAATTGGAATTCCTTTGATTCCATATATAAATACAACTTCACAATTGTCATCACCTTCACAAGCTTGAACAGTCAACTCTCCATGACGGGTACCTGAACGATAAGGTGAAGCTAAGACAGATGCTGCAATTCCATCAACCTGAGGATCTGACGTAGTTAAGTCAGAGCCAACAATCTGATTAAGAACTACAATTTCAATGCCCGCAGCTATTGCTTCTTCAAGATCAGGAATCATTCCCACACCATAAGCTGCACAAACAATAATGCCCTGGTACTTACCAGATGCAATTATGTCTTGAAGCTGAGCATTTTGCTTTGCTGGGTCAAACTGCCCATCGAACTCTGTGATATTAATATCATTAGCTGCTGCTACAGCTTCCATTGTTTTAACTGAAGCTCCAAGCCATGTATTTGCAGAACTAGCAGATAGATAAGCTACCTCATAACTCTTTGCATAGACAGCATTAGAGCTAAAAGCAAATAAAAATGCAAGGAACATTGATGCAATTAAACCTAATGGTTTTTTGCTAAATTTAAGATTCATACTATTACTCTCCTATAAAAAAATAATCCTAATTAACTTATTAACTAGAAATTAATATTAACATACTTTTTTAAGATTAACTAATTTATTTTAGTTATACTAAATTTCTATATAATTTTTTGTTCTAAATTAATAATTTGAATAAAAGTATGTTAATATATTTTACCTGTACTAAAACTTTAACAAAAACAACAATATGGAAAAAAACTCTATAGTAATTCAAGAAGACCCAGAAAATAGCCTAGGAGATCGGTTAAGGTTTCGTCGCAAAGAGCTTAAGCTATCGATGAAAGAAGTGGCTATCGCATGTGGCCTTTCTATAGGATTTATTTCTCAAGTTGAAAGAGGACTTACCTCACCATCACTCACATCATTAACAGCTATTGCTCATTTCCTTAAATCTGATGTTTCTAATTTTCTTAGCCAACCAAAAAGTAAATCGCCAATAACCCGCCATAAAGAACGTGACGTTTACACAATCAATGATAACGGACTTCAATATGAGCGCTTATCAGATTCATTCCCTGGGCATACCCTTAATAGCGTAATCATTCATGAATTACCTGGCTATAAAACAGAGTCTGTAAGCCATGAAGGTGAAGAATTTTTTTATATACTAGCAGGTGCGATTACTATTTATATTGATGGTAAGGTGAATATTCTAGAAACAGGGGACTCACTCCATTTCGACTCGTCTAAAAGTCATTCAGCATGGAATCATACTGACAAAGTAACAACTCTCCTTCATGTTTGTACTATGAATGTCTTTGGAGATAATGAAATTAATAAGGAAATTCCTGGAATTTTTGACTGCCGTGGAAATCTAATTTTTTCAAAAGATCAAAGTATGGATCTTAATATCCATACTAGGCATAGTTAATAGAGGGCTATTAATGAGTGATTATTCAGAATTATTAGATTCTTTATCAAGGGAAAATACTCATCCTCAAGATGTCTTTAGTAAACTCTATGAATCAGTTAATAAGATAGTAGGCATCAAACTTTTTACTCTCACGACATTTGATATTCCAAATGCTGTTGCTCAAAGAGTTTATTCAAATATGCCAATTGAATACCCAGTCTCTGGAATTAAGCCAATTGAAAAATCACCATGGACTGAAACTGTTTTAGATAGTCATAAGTCTTTTGTAGCTAATAATATTGATGACATTGCCAAGGTTTTTTCAGATTTTAAATTAATACAAAGTCTAGGCTGTGAATCTGTATGCAATATGCCAATTATTGTAGATGGAAAATTATTGGGCACAGTTAACTGTCTTGATGAAAAAAATTACTTTAGTACAAAAAAAATTAAAGAGCTGGAAAAAATTAAGCTTCCAGCTATTACGTGCTTTTTGCTAAACCTCCTTAAAAAAAAATAAGAGAAATATTATGAAAAAATCAACAATTAGGGTTGCAACAGATGTTGGTGGTACTTTTACTGATCTAGTTTGCTTTGAAACAGATATTAATACTGGCCAGCACTCAGTCATTACTGCAAAATCTGATACAACCCCACCAGACTTTGAAACAGGTGTTTTAAATGTCCTAGAAAAAGGAAACGTAGATCCCTCTGAAATCGACTTTCTAGCTCATGGTACGACAGTTATTATTAATTCGCTTACTGAAAGAAAGGGTGTTAAAGTTGGATTAATTACCACCAAGGGTTTTCGTGATAGTCTCGAAATAGCTCGTGGAAATCGGCCTGACTTTTTTAATTTACACTACCAAAAACCTGAGCCATTTGTTCCTCGATATCTTCGAAAGGAACTACCTGGTCGAATTAGTTATAAGGGCGAAGAAAGTGAGCCTCTAGATATGGAGTTATTGCCAAGTATTTTGAATGATTTCAAATCAGAAGGGGTTGAAGCAGTTGCTATTTGTTTTTTACATAGCTATGCAAACTTTTCTCATGAAGAGATTGTTATGAAAGAGGTGAAAAAATTATGGCCTGAAGTTGCTGTAGTTGCATCTCACCAAATTACAAGAGAGTGGAGAGAGTATGAAAGAACTAGCACTGCTGTTCTTTCTGCTTATGTTCAGCCAGCTGCAGAAAAATATTTAAGACAGCTTGCAACTGGATTAAACCAAAAAGGATTCAAAGGAAGCCCTTATATTATGCAGTCTAATTGCGGCGTGGACTCTTTAGAATCAGTATCTAAGATTCCGATAACAATGGTTGAATCTGGCCCAGCCTCAGGATTTTGGGGGGCCGCAGAACTTGGAAAATTAATTAATGAGCCAAATGTTATTGCTTTAGATATTGGAGGAACAACTGCTAAATGTTCTCTAATTGAAAATGGAAAAGTCAAAATCATGACTAATTACTGGATAGAGAGGGATGAAAAAAGTGCTGGGTATCCAATTATGGTTCCAGTAGTAGATCTGGTTGAAATTGGAAATGGTGGTGGCTCTATTGCTTGGGTTGATGACTTTAATAAGCTTCATGTGGGCCCTCAATCAGCTGGTGCTATTCCTGGTCCAGCAGCATATGGCAAAGGTGGAGATCAAGCAACAACTACAGATGCTAACTTAAAACTTGGTCGCATAAATGAAGACTACTTTTGTGGGGGCTCTATTAAAGCAGATATGGATTCTGCTGAATCCTCTCTAGATAAGGTTGGAAAAGGATTAGGTGTTTCATCAACTGAAGCTGCAAGAGGGATTATAAGAATTGCAAATAATAATATGATTAATGCCTTAAAACTAGTATCGCTTAATAGAGGTTTTGATCCTCGTGATTTTGTATTGGTTGCATTTGGAGGAGGAGGTGGAATGCATGCAGTATCATTAGCACAGGAACTTGGTGTTAAGAAGGTTGTTATCCCTGCTGCTGCTTCTGTATTTTCTGCATGGGGAATGATGATGTCCGACTTAAGACGTGATTACTTTATTACACACCTTGCTGATCTAATTGAAGGCGCAGGTGCAGACATTGAATCAGCTTTTTCTAAAGTTGAGTCACAAGCAATGTCTCAATTTAAATCAGAGGGGATAGAGGAGACAAATATTAAATTCACGCGTTATGGTAATTTTAGATACAAGAATCAGGAACACACAACAGAAGTTCCACTTTCAACTGGTTTAATATCAGACCAGCAGATTGCGGAAATAGAGAATGTATTTCATGAAACTTATGAGCATGAATATACTTATCGACTTGACATGCCAGTTGAGCTTGTTGGGATTCATGTTGTTGCGACATCTGAAGTAGGCAAACTTACAATGATAGAAATGCCAAACAGTGAAGCTATTGAAGCAGATGCTAGAAAAGGTGAGAGAGAGGTTGATTATGCACTTGAAGGAATCCATAAGGCAGCCCTGTATGATGGAGAGAAACTTGAACCAGGAATGGAGTTTTTTGGTCCTGCAATAATTGAAGACTCAGGCTCAACTACTGTTGTCCATCCAGAAAATAAAGTGTATATTGATGGTTATTCAAATATACATATTGAATTATAGTTATAGTAGCTATTAGCTACGCTAAGGAGAAAAAATGAAAAAAAATATAGAATATGACCCTATAACTCTAGAAATTATTCAGAGCTCTCTTCAGGCTACGGCAGATGAGATGTTTGCATCTATTCGTAAAACAGCCATGAGCTCAATTATCTATGAAGTTTTGGATATGGGAACTGGAATAATGGATGCAGAAGGAGAAATTGCTGCATCTGGTGCTGGAATTCCAGCTTTTATTGGTGTACTAGATAAGGCAGTAAAAGTTATATTGCAAAAATATAACAAAACTGGTGACATTCAAGAAGGTGATATCTTTATGACGAACGACCCATATTATGGTGGTGTTACTCACTTAAACGATATCGTTCTTGCAATGCCTGTCTTCTCTGATGGAAAACTAATAGCCTGGACTGCAGACATTGCTCACAATTCTGATGTAGGTGGAATGGCTCCTGGATCACTTACTGGCGACGCTACTGAAATATTTCAAGAAGGAATAAGACTTCCTGCAATTAAGGTTATAAGTAAAGGTGAAACCATCCAATCTGTTATGGATATTTTGATAGTTAATTCAAGAATGCCAGATACAATTTATGGTGATGTTTGGGCGCAAATTGCTGCAGTTAGGATTGGTGCAAAAAGACTTCAAGAGCTGGCAAAAAAATATGGGGCTGACGTCTTTGAAAGAGCAATGATAGAGTTTATGGATTTTGGTGAAAAAGGATCTCGCAGAGAATTATCAAAACTTACTAACGGTGAATTTGAGCTATCAGAAGAGCAAGATGATGGTAGTTTTTATAATGTAAAAATTACAATTAGTGATGACCTTTTTACCGTTGACTTAAGGGATAACCCTAAACAACTAGCTTCTCCAGTTAATTCAACAAGAGACGGAGTAATGATTGCTGCACAGATGATTTTTAAATCTATGACCGACCCTTATTCGCCTTGTAACGGAGGTTCTTTTCGACCTATAGAGCTCATTACTGAGCCTGGAACTGTATTTGATGCGCAAGAGCCTGCTCCACTTGGCTTCTATTATGAAGTTGAATTAAGGGTTTATGACTTAATGTGGCGCTGTTTAGCTAAATTTATGCCCGAAAGATTATCAGCAGGTCATTTTGCCTCAGTATGTGGAACCTTTATAGGTGGCACTCATCCAGACACTGGAAAACAATACACTATTGTTGAAGCTCAAGTTGGAGGCTGGGGTGGTCGTGAGGGAGCTGATGGCAACAATGCAATGTTTTGTGGCTTTCATGGTGAGACCTACAACTGTCCTGCAGAAATAAATGAAGCAAGAAATGGTCTCTGGGTTGATCAAATGTCTCTTAATACTGGGCCTGGAGGAGAAGGAAAGTATACTGGTGGCAGAGGTATTGTTATGGATTACCGTATTCGAGCTGAAGATGGATATTTAACAGCTGGATACACAAGATCAAAATTTCCAGCTTGGTCTCTTGATGGTGGCAATGAGGGCTCATCAAACTACGTTGAATATCTTCCCCTTAAAGGGAAGAGTGAAAGGTTTGCCTTTGTATCTGGCTTAAATCTTAGTAAGAATGATGTTATTAGAGTTGTTACGGGAAATGGTGGTGGACTAGGTGATCCTAAATCTCGAAAC
>Ga0209711_10002515_pt1 | contig 16294 bp, 8 predicted proteins | sample ArcticOcean_MG_C_7_FD_187441 | JGI IMG/M metagenome (GOLD analysis project Ga0209711, IMG submission 187441) | Marine microbial communities from western Arctic Ocean - ArcticOcean_MG_CB11_88 (SPAdes) (version 2) | ecosystem: Environmental > Aquatic > Marine > Oceanic | place: Arctic Ocean... | reverse complement strand
ACTAATATTAACAACCTTTGGCAGACCAGTAGAGTTTTCTATTGGCATTTGAGTTATTTGGTTATTAAACATTTCACCATTTAATGTTAATGATAGGTTGAAATCTCTATTTCTTACAATGTTACCAGTTACATTAAATTCAAAACCTCTATTCTCTAATGAACCGTCGTTAGTTAAAATAACAGCATCACCTGTAGAAGGAGGTAATCTCTTATTTACATATAAATTATTAGTTGTCTTAACGTAGTAGTCTAAATCTGCTTGAATTGCACCTTTAAATAACTCAATTTCTACACCTACTTGCATTTGTTCACTAGACTCCCATGTAATATTTGGATCAACAACAGCTCTTGGAGCCAGAGAAGGTTGTCCTAGAAGGTTTTCTATATCAAATCCAAGTTGCCCAGCGTAAGCAGCGTTTCCTTGATCACCTAGAACACCATAACTAGCTTTAAGCTTTAAGAAATTAATAACGTTTGATGAGCTTAAGAAATTTTCTTCACTAACAATCCAACCAGCACCTGCTGACCAAAATGTTCCCCATTTATTTTTATAAAATCTTGATGAACCATCTTTTCTTAGTGTACCTTGTAGGTAATACTTATTTAAATAGTTATAGTTGGCCTGTGTAAAGTAGCCTTCTAATGAAGTCTCTACAATATTACCAGTAGACACACCATTTTGATCTAAGTAATTATCTGGCGCAGTTGCAGCATTTGGATTTAAATTCACAATACCTTTTCTATTCATGTCAAAATATTCACTTCTATCAGCAAAAGATTCGTGAGCAACTAACATATCAAAATTATGATCTTCACCAAATTTAGTCTTATATCTTAAAATTTGATTAAAATTTTGAGAAACATAAGTTGTATTAGCCTTGTATAGAGTACCACCTAAAGCAACACCTGCACTACCTTGAATAGAATTTCTAGTATTATCTAAATTACTACTGTAGAAATTCATACCATATGTAGTTTCAAAAGTTAAACCTTCCATAATCTCAACTGCAGCGTTAATATTTCCATTTACAGAATGTCTTTTAGTTCTGTTTATGTTATAAATAGCTTCTCCAATTCCATTGTATGTAGCAGAAAAATCTCTAGCGTTACCAGCTGTATTGTCACCAAAATCATAAAAAGGTTCATTTGTGTTCGGGTTCGTTACTATATTACCATCAGTATCTCTAAGATATAAAGGATAGATAGTTGGAGTGAAGTCTAACATATATGGTACATCACCACCACCATAACCAGTAGCATCATTATATTCACTGTAAGAATAATCTAAATTAGTCGAAATTTTTACTCTATCAACAGGATTTGCGGTTACATTTAATCTAGTAGAATACCTGTCATATTGTGATTCTTGAATAAAACCTTCATCAGATAAATAACCTAAAGAAAAATAGTGTTTTGTTTTATCAGTACCACCAGAAGTTTTAAAATTCATCTCATTTCTAACACCATCTCTATATCCGGCATCTGCCCAATCTGTTGGAGTGTATTTTCTTGTAACACCACTTATCACTCTACCCGTAGATGGGTCTATAAGCCCATTACCGTCAGCTACATTCCACATATTATATAAAGGTGCAACACCTCTGTCAGAGAATAAATTATCTAAAGCGAACTGCGATGGGTTATTATTTCCTGCAAAGTCAGCAGTATTTTTAAGACCGGCGTATACTAACTCCATATATTCTTCTTCACTATCTACAAGATTGTAACGTGGCAATGTTCTGCTTGAAACAGAAGATTGAAAATCAAATTCAACAGTATTTTTACCAGATGTACCTTTTCTTGTGGTTAGTAATACCACACCATTAGCACCTCTAGCACCATAAATAGCTGTTGCAGACGCATCTTTTAAGATTGTTGTTGATTCTATATCATTAGGGTTAATAGCATTTATATCTCCAGAAAAAGGAACTCCATCAACCACATATAAAGGTGCACTATTACCTTCTATAGAGCTAAAACCTCTAATTCGTATGGTAGCACTTGATCCTGGTCTACCATTAGTTCTTGTAACAGAAACTCCAGACACTTCACCAATTAACGCTTGTGCAACGTTGGATACAGCTTTTGCATCGATGTTTTCGCTGCTAACAACACTTGCGGTACCAGTAAAAGATTTTTTTGTAGTTGTACCATAACCAACAATAACTACTTCGTCTAATATGTTTGCATCTTCTTTCATAGATACGTTTATAATACTAGATGCTCCAATTGTCTTATCAATTGATAAATAACCAAGATATCTAAATGTTAAAATATCTCCTGAACTTGCTTTAATGGAATACTTTCCATCAAAATCTGTCTCTGTACCAATTGTAGAACCTTTAACAACTACACTAACTCCCGGTAAGGGTCCCGATCCATCAGATACTTTTCCCGATATAGTTCCTTGTTGTGCAAACGAAATTTGTACTACCAACGCCAGAAACAGCGTTAAAATTCCTTTAAACTTTGTCTTCATTTTTATGTTTGTTTGAATTAATTATGTCAAAAGTCTTAAATTTATCTTAATAAAACAATTATTTAACACTATATTTTTATTACTTATGTAAAAAAATAAGTCAAAAAGTATATTATTTTATGAATTATATAATGTAAAGGCTTATTTTTAGTAACGTTAAAAACGTTTAATGTTTTAAAGATATTAATGAACAGTATTGGTTTTTGATGGTTTATGTGTACTGTGAAAGTTGCAGTTATTTTTTTTCTCGTGATTATTTATATTTGATGTATTAAATTGAAGTTTCTATTAAATCCTCCTTGATTTTTGCTTTTATTAATTAATTTTTCGAAAGAATGCGTGTTTTAGGTTTTCGAGCAATGTATAATGGGTTCGTTTAAAAACAAAAAAAGACTGTCTAATTAGACAGTCTTTTTAAATTTTATATAGGAGTAAATATTAATTTACATCCCACCATAATTTAGTATGTAAATCATCTGCTCCTTGAGCGGCAACCACTGCTGCGTAATTTGCAGGATTGTTGTCTTCCACAGAAGAGTCATATGCATCACGAACTGGAATTCTTTTATCCTGTGCGCTAGCAGATGGGATTAATACCGGCATATCTAATCTTCTCCATTCAGCCCAAGCCTCTGGTCCATTTAAATATAAAGCTACCCACTTCTCATAAGCAATTTCACTTAAAGTTGAAGTCGTATGTGCCGCTGTATAAGCATCTATATCTGCTTGAGCTACACCCCAAAAACTCATAGAGTCTTCAATTCCCTCTTTAAATAAGCTACTTGTGGTTCCGCTTCCAACATTCCATCCTTTTAACTTTGCCTCTGCTAAAGCAAACTTCACTTGTGCAGAAGTATAAATAGGAGATTGGTAATCTTGAACACCTGTTACTTTGGTTGAAGGTAAAGAAAAATCTTGAACGTTTCCGTTGGCAAGGCCATGTGGCGCTCCAACATACTTTGCATCAAGATCACCTGGAAAATTTGTTGCAGTAGTAGATCCGTCTCTTGAAGGCTCTACGAATTTAAATAACCTAGGGTCTAAGTTAGAACGTAATGATTCAGCCATTGTATTAGATAATATGTAATCTACTCTAGATTCAAATCTATCTTCCCAAGGGTTATCACTTCCGTCATCTGTTCCAAATGTAAATAAGATATTATCTGAATTACTTGTGATAACACCGCCAGAAACAGCTTGTTCAAACTTTGTTTTTGCTAAAGATGCATTTACATCAGATATTCTTAATGCCATTGTCATTTTTAACGTATTTGCAAACATTTTCCATCTACTCATATCTCCACTAAAGATGATGTCCCCAAGAGGTCCAGCTTCTCCGTTCATCAAGCTTAAAGCTTCTTCAATTTCTGTAAACATAAAGTTATATAATTCTTCTTGAGAATCAAACTTTGGTTGAGGGAAAGCAATTCCTTGAAATGCTTCTGACCAAGGTAATGCACCCCAGCGGTCAGTAATATATTGCAAGTAGTAAGACCTCATAATCTTAGCAACAGCTATTTGGTTGTTATTTCCACCAAATGCCTGAGCACCAGCTTTTAAATCTTCATCGTTATTTATTTTAACAATTTCATTTAAATTTTGAATTGGTCCTGTATACCAACCGTTATAATTACTTGTTAAAGTTTCATATCTAGAGTCACCAGGATATTGTCCTTCAGCTAACTGTTGCGTGTATAAAATACCTTTCATACTAGTTATAACTGATTCACCTACTGTTTTTTGAGCCTGAGACAATAACTGAGATGTTACAGCTACTGTAGGTCCGTTTGGATTATCATTGATATCTCCAAAGTCTATAGAGTCACATGAACTATAGAATATGGAAACACATATCAATAATGCTATGTTTTTTATTGTTTTTTTCATTTTATTCTATTTTTAAAATCTTAAGTTTAAGTTTAAACCAATGGTTCTTGTATTTGGTAATTGACCTGCTTCTGCCCAGTTATAACCGCTTCTTTTTTCAATTTCAGAAGGGTCAATCCAAGGTAAATCAGAATAAATTAACCAAACATTATTTGCATACAAACCAAGAGTTGCATTTTTTATGTTTAATTTATCAGTAACTGCTTTATCAAATGTGTAATTTAATCTTACAGTTCTTAATTTAATATAAGTAGCATCATGCACATTGTTTTCATAAATGTTACCTAGGTTCCCTAAGTAAAAATGATCTTGAGCATCTACATACTTATCTACAACAGTACCGTCAGAAATTGGAGTTCCGTTTGCATCTGTACCAGTTTGTAATACACCAACAATATGAACACCACCACCATCTGCTACAGCATCTCTTAATGGGTTTCCTTTATCATTTAAGCCAGCTGTTTGAGAAGATAAACCAGAGTGATCATAATATCTCTCTGTTCTTGAGTAGTATTGACCACCTTTTTGAAAGTCAAAACCAAGGTTTAAACCAAAGTTTTTGTAATTCATATTAGAAGTAAATCCACCTGTAAAATCTGGTAATAAGCTACCTAAATTTTTGTTTGTTTCTCTAGCAAAACTATCACTTGCTGTAAATATTTTAGAACCATCTGTATGGGTAGCATAACCTCTACCGTAAAATAATCCCCATTCTTGTCCAACTCTTTCTTGTAACTTCATGTTAGAAGTATATGTACTTAAATCTCTAGATTCAATACCTTCATATAAAGCATCAACAAACCTTGATAAAGTTGCGAAGTTAAGACCTACATTCCATGTAAAGTTTTCAGATCTAATAACATCTCCAAAAACCCCTAATTCAAGACCTTTAGAAGTTTGTTGTCCAGAATTTACTACAATTGAAGAATATCCTGTTGCACCATCTAAAGGCACGGTTACAGGGATATCACTATCAACTCTATTGAAATAAGTAAAATCTAAAGAGAATCTGTTGTTGTAGAATTGTAATTCTGTACCAATTTCAGTTTCTGTTCTAGTACCACCAACTAAATTTTCATTTTGTTGTCTTCCGTTAACAGAAAGTGTTCCGTTACCATTGTATAAATCACCTACGTTGTATGTGCTTCCTACGTTATAAGGGTTAGGGAAATAAGGCGCTTGTGCATAACCAACTCTTAATTTAGAAAATGTTAATACATCGTTTTTAGGTATAATCTTATTCGCTAAGAAACTTAAAGATCCACCAAATGTTTCGATTCTGTTGTCATCTGCTTTTGCAGTAGAAGACCAGTCAAATCTATATGATGCGTCAAAGTATAAAGTACTTTTATATCCTAAAGACCCTTTAAGAAACATACCTTGTCTTTCGTCTGAAGATGTGTAGTTAGATGTGTTAGCTGCATCTTTACCACCACTTAAGTTGTAAAAACCAGGAATTGTTAAACCACCAACAGTATTAGAGCTTAAAGAATTATATTCAGTTTTAATGATTTCTCCACCTAAACTTGCGTTTAAATCTAAATCACCATCTAAATACTTATCAGCATAGTTAAGCATCCCAAAGTATTCCACTCTTTCATTCTTAGAGAATGATTCAGAGTAAAAAGATTGATCTAATAAACTTTTTGTAGTTCCTCTATCATTATTTCTGTAAGAGTGAAAAGTTCTTCTGATTTCACCAGTAACATTAAATTTATCGTTGATAGTATAACTACCACCTATTTTACCAAATGTAGAATTCTTATATTGATTTTTAAAATTTTCATAAGAATGTAAAAAAGGAGAATCCCAATATAAAGGCTTCGCATCTCTTGGTCCATTTATGTTCCAAGAAGTAAGAGCACCGTTACGTTCGTAGTTTCTTAAACGGCTCATGTCTAATTGACGTTGCCACCATTGGTTCATGTTAGAAGCAATATTAGCATATCCTTGATCTGGATTATTTAACGTGTGTCTGTCTTCATAGTTTATGTTTGTATATATCTTAAACTTATCTGACATGTCATAAGAAAGATTGATAGAGAATTTAGAAGATTTTCTATTAGAGTTTGGCACAATACCGTTTGCTCTTAAATCTGATAAAGTAGTTCTAATGTTGTAATCATCACCAGCTTTAGAGAAAGCCAATGTTACAAAATTAGTTACTGCGTTGTCATAAAACTCTCTTACATTGTCTGCTTGCGGAGACCATTCTCTTAATTCACCAAATTCTGGTGTATTTTCTACCCAACTATCCCAATGACGCACTAAAGTACCGTCTAATCTTGGTCCCCAGCTCTCATCTGCTTGGTATAATGGCATTTTATGACCATCAAAAGAGGCCCAGCTAGCAGGGTCTTGTGCAGCATCATAAGAAAAAGTATCCCACGTTTGGCTATAACCACCACCATATTCATTTTGATAATCTGGCAAAGTAGCAACACTATTTATAGATGTATTAAAATCTAATTCGAAAGTTGTTTGTCCTTTTTCGGCAACTTTAGATGTAATTACAATTACACCATTTCTTCCATCGGGTCCATAAACTGCGGTTGCAGCTGCTCCTTTAAGAACAGACATACTTGCAACGTTCTCTGTGTTAATATCACTAGTAGAGTATACTCTAATACCATCCACTACATACAATACATTATCACTACCCCTTAATCTAATTGTAGAATTTCCAAAAGTAGAACTTGAGTTACCAACAATCTGAACTCCAGAAACTTTACCTGCTAATGCATTTGATAAATCAGTTTCTTTTGCTTGTGTTAATGCAGGTCCTGCAACAGTTTGTTGCGAAAATCCAAGAGATTTTTTCTCTCTTTTAACTCCGTAAGCTGTAATTACAATCTCTTCCAAAAGATTTGCATCTTCTTCCATAGTAATATTAATGTTGTTAGAAGATCCAATAGTTTTCTCTATAGTTTTGTATCCAACATAACTAAAGCTAAGAATACTTCCTTCTTTAGTGATAATTGAGTACTTACCATCAAAATCAGTTTGTGTTCCTGTTGACGTGCCTTTTACAAGAACACTTACTCCAGGTAGAGTGCCGGATGAGTCTGAGACTGTTCCGGAAACTGTTTTTTCTTGTGCAAATGATATCTGCACAAGAAACGCTAGTAATAGCGTTAAAATTCCATTAAACTTTGTTTTCATTTTTGAATTATTTGAGTTAATTATTATCAAAAGTCTTAAATAAATGTTAATAAATAAAATTTATTAACATTTATTTTTATTAATTATGTAAAATAATAATAAAAAAAGATAATTATTTTATTAATTATATAATATAAGGGCTTATTTTCTAGTAAGTTAAAAATATTTAACGTTTTTAAAATATTAATGAATAGTATTGGTTTTTGATGGTGTATGTGTTCTGTGAAAGTTGCAGTTATTTTTTTCTCGTGATTATTTATATTTGATGTATTAAATTAAAGTTTATATTAAATCTTTCTTGATTGCCATTGCAATCTGTATAATTTAAGAATAAAGATATTTACGAATGAAGTGTTTATTGTGTTTAATTTAGTTCAATAAGTATTGATAAAAGATCAATTTTTTTAATACTTCTTTGGCGTTACTTCGAATTTTATTTTAAACGCTTGATTTTTGCTTTTATTTATTAATTTTTCGAAAGAATGTGTTTTTTAGGTTTTCGATTAATGTATAATGGGCTCGTTTAAAAACAAAAAAAGACTGTCTAATTAGACAGTCTTTTTAAATTTTATGTAGGAGTGAATATTAATTATTTTAATGTATTTAGTTTTTATTCATACGGGGTTTGTTAGTTTTCGATTTTCTAAAAAAAAAACATCCAACCTGTTATGGGTTGGATGTTTTTTTTAAGTATTCCTAGTGTATCAATTAATGACCACTTATTATTTATTTTAATTTTTGGCCTGTATCTGTGGGTGTATCCTTTTGGATATTTAAATAAGAGATAAAAAGTTCTTGGAACTTTAGACCAAATAGAAAACGCGTAATAGGTACTGTTATTTATTGGAGTATTTTCAGGAGTAATATATGCAACAACATTGCTATCATTAAGTTTTTCAAAGTTGTTTAATCTAGCACTATCAAATTGCTTACTGTACAGATATTTAAATCTTTAATTTCGAAAGTTTTTTTTCTTTTATCAATTTATTTAACTCATAAAAAAGAGCACTCCCTAATTCTTTTTGAAGGTATATTTTGTTGAGTGTAGAGCCCGTTTCTATCGCTTCTATGATGGCTCTAAGGCCAAAAATATTTGTAAATGCATTATCCATTTTTCAAATTTGAATTAAAATAATGAGCAAAAAAAACCATCTCTGAATTTAGAGATGGTTTTTATATAAAAAATAATAGTTTATTGTTTTGTTAGCGTAAATTGATATGGGCCAAAAGTAGCTAATGGTCCAGTAGCTTGGATCTCAAATTTACTTTCACTGTATGAAGAATCATCCCATATGAAGTCTCTAAATAAAGCTACTTCAGCAGAATTTCCTCCATTCATTGAAATTTTTCCATTACATGTATCAAAAGCTATGATGGTTCCATTTGCTATATACGTATCAAATCCCGGAGAATTTGAAAGAATTAGCTTATTTCCAACAACATCTGTTGGATCTAATACAAGATCTACTTGATAAGTTTCCCCAAAGAAGTTATTTAATCCCAATGGGGCATTACCTCCTCCTGTGAAATTCTCAAATACAGTGTAGGTTCCAACCCAATCGTTTATCGCTATTGGACAATCATCATCAACAAGAGTCATTTCGAATGCACTAAAGTTAATGCCTTCACCTCCAAGGCCTACCGGTACACTACTTGTATTAGATAAAGAAATCACTATATCTACATTACCATCTACTAAAAGATTATTTATAGGTGTAAAAGTAATTTCTGCACTAACTTCTCCTGCTGGTATTTCTACTGTACCATTTGCGGGGCTTATAGCATAACGAGTAGCATCTGAAGAGGTTACTTCAAAATTCACAGTGATTCCAGAGGTGTTTTGAGATGCTTTTCCTCCAAACAGCACACTTATTACAGTAGCAGTCTCATTATTTTCAATTGCAGAAGAAGAAGCTGTTGCAAACTGCACAAAACCCTTTTCTGATGTATACATTACATTTTCTTGTTTTTCACAGCTTGTAAATACAAGTGCTATTACTAAAGAAAATAGTAATAAAAATTTATTATTTATTTTTTTCATGATTTTTATTTTAGTCGTTATATCCTGGATTTTGTTGTGAACGTAGCTCTGGATTTGCTTGAAATTCTTGTGCAGGGATCGGTAACGTAAAACGATAATCATCTGCAGCTAAAGATAGCGTGAATCCGAACTCTGCCGCATCTATAGGATCTCTTGTTACTCCTTGGTTTGCACGAACACCTAATCTTTTTAAATCTTTCCAGCGGTGTCCTTCAAAAGCAAATTCTACTCTTCTTTCATTTAAAATTGCAGCAAAAGCTTCCTGCTTACTAGCAAAAATTTGCAATGCAGGTGCTGTTCCAGCAGTATATCTTGCCGTTCTTAAAGCTTGTATATCCTCAGCAGCTCCGGTCAAATCATTGTTGTGAGCTTTTGATTCTGCAATAATTAATAACATTTCTGCTGATCTAAATACTTTATGATCATTTAATAATGGTTGCCCTACTTTACCCACATATTTACCAACTAATAAAACATCTTCTTCACGATAGTTCGTAGTATTGGTATAATCTGGTGCAACTACAGATTCAATTCCTACATTTACATTATATCGTACGTCATCTGTACTCATTAGGTTAAATAAGTTTCTACCAATTTCCATATATGGAGCGCCTGTTTTGGTGGAAGCCGCAAAAGCAAATACATTACCAATCCAACCGGTGGTTGACACTGATCCTGAGTTTCCTTGGAAGTCAGCAAAATCTCCAATATCTCTTCTAAGTTTAAAAATAACTTCTGAAGGGCCGGCGTCTGCAAAAATGAATCTATAGTCTAACTGATCTGCGATTGGATATTTGTTTAACAAAGTTTGCGCCAAAGGTTGTGCTGCTGCGTAATCTTGTCTATAAGCTGCCATTCTTGCTCTTAGTGCTAAAGTAAAATCCTTAGAAACATAGGTTACGTCTGTTTGTTCTGCTAAAAGGCTTTCTGCAGTTGCAAGGTCTGAGGATATCGAAGCATATACTTCTCCGTTGGTATTTCTCAATAGTTTGTCAGCTATACTTGGAACAGCTTCTTGCAAAATTACAGCTAAAGCACTATCATCTGTGTAGTCTGTTGAGTAGTAACAGAGCATTTGAAAATGTGCGAAAGCTCTTAAAGCATAGGCTTGTCCTAAAATATTATTTTTCTCAGCACTGTCTTCTATTAAGGTCGCAGCCTCGATTAATCTATTTACTCCATTTAAGCGGCTATAACCGTTGTACCAGAAAGTAGACGCAGCTGCAGAAGTTGCATTTAGATTAAAAATATGACCTGTGGTTCTTCCTTGTCCTCCACTGTCAGTACCTTCAGATGTTTCATCGGTATAATAAGCTGCCATCGCAACTTCTCTCTTCATATCGAACCTACCATAAACTCCGATTAATCCGTCTTGTAGATCTCCTATTGTTTCGAAGGCTACATCTGCTGTAACTCTTCCTACTTGGTCGATATCAATGGCGTCTTCACAACTAAAGAATAGCATTAAGCAAGCTGCCATTGAAATTTTTAATATATTTTTTTTCATGATTTATATGTTTTATAATGAGATTTCTAATCCTAAAGAAACAATTTTGGCGGTTGGATATTCTAAACCAGATACACGTGAAGAAGCATCAAAACCTCTAAACTTTGTAAAGGTGATTAAATTCTCACCGTTCAAAAATAATCTAAGGTTTGAAATATTACTTTTAGCTAGGTATTCTTTTGGAAAATTGTATCCAAATGATAAAAACCTTAATCTTAGGTAATCTCTATCTACTAAAAATCTATTTGAAGAGTATACTCCAGCATTACTACCATTTTGTATGTTTGGTACGTCTGTAACTCTGTTTTCTGGTGTCCAAGACCTTAGAATGTCAGAAGATAAATTAAATTGGCTTATATTATTACCATTCATTAATCGTGCATAGTCACTGTCACTAAAATCTACACCAACGGTATAATTAAATTGAGATTGTATAAAAAAACCTTTATAATCGGCGTTCAAACTAAAACTACCCTGCATTTCAGGTGCAATGTTTTTACCTGACCATACGCGATCTGTATCTGGATTTGGTGTTTCGGTAAGGTTTCCATCAATGTCTAAAAACATCTCGTTACCATTTGCTGGGTTAACACCTGCATATCGTACTTCGTAACGTTCGAATATAGGTCCCCCATTTCTACCTATTCCTTCAATAATTCCTGTTTCACTAGGTAAATCTGCCAAATAGTTATCATTTATATTTCCTACTACAGTAAGTGAAACGTTTAAATCAGCGCCTCTAACAAGATCATAGGTCAAGTCAAAGTCAAATCCATTATTATGCAAACTACCCGTGTTAGAGGCTAAACTACTTGTTCCTGTAATTGCAGATAATGGTAAACTTTGAAAGAGATCAGTAGTTTCTTTTCGATAGTAATCAAAAGAACCTCTTAATCTACTATTGAATAAAGCGAAGTCAATACCAACGTTTGCCTGTGCAACAGTTTCCCATTTTAAAGTATCATTTCCTAATTGACTTAGCGCGATTGTTTGTGCACCGGCATAACCTGTACCCGTAGCAAAAAAGTTAGAAGCCAAATCAGGAGCTGAAAAATAATTTGATCCTGATATTCTTTGATTTCCAGAAGTACCATATGAACCTCTTAGTTTTAAGCTATTGAATACAGAATCTTCCATAAAGTTTTCTTTGTCAATATTCCACCTTGCTGAAACAGCCCAAAAATCTGCCCATCTGTTGGTCTTCGAAAATCGGTAAGAAGCATCTCTTCTATACGTTAATGACATTCCATATTTTGAATCATAATCATAATTCATATTTGTAAAGTAAGAAAGTAAGCCGGCATCTTTCATGTCAGCACCTACAGTGTCAACGAAAAGATCGTTAGTAGCATTATCATCTATAAAACCGCTTCCGTCTCCAGGGAAGAATGTTTTTGGATTCAATCCGTTGGCTGTAAAACCAAAGTATCTAAAATGTGCTTTGAAATACTCGCTATATAGACCTACTCCAATTGTGTGCTTACCAATTTCTTTATTCCAGTTTAAGGCCGCTGTAGTATTAAATGCAGCAGTACGATATGATCTTTGGCTTTGAGTACCAGCGCTATTTGGATTAAAATACAGTTGGTTAAAACCTCTTGGATCTTGTGTGTCTAGTGTTACTTCACTTTCATAATCTACACCAGAGGTTACCGTTGCAGTTAAATTTTCTGAAAAATCATACGATCCATTTAAAGATGCGATAATTTTTAATTCATCTTGAACAGCTTTGTCAAAAAATAAAACATCCATTACCATGTATGGACTATAACCAAATATTAGATTGTCTGCAATTTCTTGCGAAGTTGGTCTATCTGCAGCTGTTAGGTAAGGAAGGCCTAGGTTAGCACCAAAAAAGGGATTACGATTTATACCTGATGTTCCAATACCTGTAGGACTGTCATTTTTAGAGAAGTTTAATGAGAGGTTCGTAGCATATTTAAATTTACCAGCTTCCCCAGCCATATTATTCCTTAAATTAAATCTTTGAAGATTACTTTTCTTTAAGATCCCTTCTTGTTTGAAATATCCTAAAGATGTATATTGTGTAGAATTTTCTCCACCGCTTGTGAAAGACATGGTATGATTCTGGGTTAAACCCGTTCTTAAGAATACGTCTCCCCAATCTTGATTTGGTAATGCTGCGATTTGAACATCCGTTAAAGGACCGCCGTTACTATCATAGGTAACACCTACTGAGTCACCTGCACCTAATCCATTACCCTTTGTTCTCTCCAGAGTAGCATAACCTTGTGAGTCTAATAAGTTGTAATCTGAACCCTGAATTGAAGAAAAACTTAAAACGCTATTATATCTAACTTTTAGTCCAGAATTTTTCTTCCCACCTTTTGTTTTTATAATAATAACACCATTTGCACCTCTACTTCCATAGATTGCTGTTGCTCCAGCATCTTTCAATACCGTAATAGAAGCAATTTCATTAGGATTCATACTTCTAAAATTATCTTCATTTATAGGCGTTCCATCCATAATAAATAAAGGTTCTGTATTTCCATTAATAGAGTTTGTACCTCTCAATTGTACTAGAGAGTTTGCTCCTGGTTGTCCCGAACTTGTAGATATATCTAAACCCGCTACTTGACCTGCTAATGTTTGTACAATCGCTCCGTTTGGTCTATTTTCTATAGTGGAAGCGTCTATCTGAGTAGAGGCTGTAGAAGCTTTTGCTTTACTTGTAGTTGTATACCCAGTAACTATTATTTCTTTTAAAACGTTTGCATCAACTGATAATGTTACATTTACCACGTTTGAATTTTCTATTTTTCTTTCAACTATTTTGTAACCAAGATAATTAAAAACTAAAATTGCGCCTTTATTCACTCTAATAGAATAGTTTCCATCGAAATTAGTTTCGGTACCATTTGTAGAGCCTTTAATGATTATACTAACTCCTGGTAAGGGCCCGGATTCATCAAATACTGTACCCGATATTGTTCTTTGCTGTGCAAAGGAAATCTGCACGATTAACGCCAGAAAAAGCGTTAAAATTCCATTAAACTTTGTCTTCATATTTATTATTATTTTAAAATTATTATGAGCAAATCTCTTAAAAGAATGTTAATAAATCAACTTTTTTAACACCGTTTTAATTATTATTTTGTAATAATAAATAAATACTACTTATTTGATTTATATCTAAAAAATAGTAATCCAAAAAGTAAATTATTTTATGAATTATACAATACAAGAAATTGTTTTTTTAACTTAAAAAGATTAATAAAAGGCTTTGGTCTAAGATGATGGGTATATTACTGTAAAAGTTGCAGTTATTTTTTCAATTTTTTACTAAAGTAGACTTATAGCTGTAGCTTTTTTTTAAAAAAAGTTCACCCAATTTACAAAAAATTGTGTGTTTTTAAAATCTAACGGATTTTTGGTATTTGTGCCAACTGCAGTAGAGATGTTAATTTGAGAACTATTTGAATTAAACAAATAGCCAAGGCCAAAGCTGTATAGTTTTTCTTTACTGTTAGTTGCAGTAATTAATGCCAAATCTGTAATCGTATACATATAGGAGCTCTTAGATGTTTGGTATCTAAATTCTATGTTTTGTAATAAATAGTTTTTTACAAAAATGCTCTGCTCGTTAAATCCTCTAATAGATTTGTTTCCTCCAATTCTAAACAATTCATTATCAAAATAGTTTGTAGAATTTAATAGTGCTGTTTTGTTTCTAAAGTAGATACTGTTTTTTCTGTTTAAATCTAACAAATAAGCTAGGGTAGTTGCTATTTTAATTTGCTGAGATGTATTGTTAATTGTTTTTCTTTTTCCAAAAGATGGATTTATATTTATAAAAAATATGTCATTTCTAAACATATCATTTTTTAAAATTTTATATTCATATCCAAACCCTAGAAAGTAATTTTCGTAGGTGCTAATATTATTAGAAATGTTTTCTGTACTGTTTTCAGATTTTTCAGAATTAAAAGACACGAATAAATTGGTGTTATTTTTTATTTGATATTTTAGATTTGCGTTTAAATTAATATTTAAAAAAGTGGAGTCTTGTTTGTATAGAGAAAAAGTAAACTCTGGACTTAATTTAGAGTTATATATATAAGGTGTCTTTACTGATATTGAAAACTCTTGTTTTTCGTTTCCAAAACTATTCCATAATAAATTTAATTGTTCTCCTTTATTTAATATGTTCTTCAATTTTAAGTCTAGATATCCATTAAATTGTAATTTCCCATTTTCTTGAGAATTAAAGTTTACAAGACCATCAAAACTACTTTCTTGTATTTTTTTTAAATAAATATATATTAAGGTAGAGTCTTTTTTGAATAATGTTTCAGGAGGCTTTGTTTCAGATATAAAATCTAGTCCTTTAGACAGTTTAGAAATTTCCATCAACTTCTTTTTGTTAAAAGTAGTTTTAGAATTAATATTTAAATAATTTTTAATAAATGATTTTGGAAAATTTTCATATCCTTTAATTATTACCTTATCTATTTTTCTTTTTTTAGAGGTAGTTAAATCAATTTCAGCGTATAGTGTCTTATTCTCTATTCTTAATTTTTTTAATTTAATTTTAGAGAAAGCATTTCCTTTAAGTTCTTGAAAGGTTGAAATGTCATTTAAAATTTCTTCTAACTGATTTACAGGTATTTTAATATAATTATTTTTGAAGTTATATTTTTGTAGAATTTGGTTGCCGATGTTCTTGTGTTTTAGAAGTACAGAATCTATCTTTTTATCAAGATTTAAATAAGCAATATATTTTTCACCTTTTTTAGAGACGCTGTCTATTCTGCTTAAAAAATATCCGTTCATTTTAAGGTGTTTTTGAACGCTATTTAATTCAAGAAATAGAGCTGTAGAATCTATATGTTTTGTTTTATATTTCATTTTAGAAAGAAATATATTTTCAGTTGTTTTATTTGAATTTATTTCAAGACTAAAATCTTGAGAACATACTGCAGAGGTATAACCAAGTATAGCTATTAATAGAAAGAAGGAGATGTTTTTTTTATGCAATAGATTCTCTGTTTTTGAATTTCAAATGTATCTAAAAAACAGTTACAATGGAAAGTATAAATACTTTTTTAAAAAATAAGTTACTGAGATTAGAAAGGTTAGAAATTATTTGTACATTTGCAAACTCTGAAAAAAGAGACAAGTTTAATTATAAACGAAAAAAAGCAATTATTTAGTATGCCTACTATTCAACAATTAGTTCGTAAAGGAAGAAC